>ERZ1031719.201-NODE-201-length-29360-cov-10.335642_pt1 | contig 29360 bp, 37 predicted proteins | sample MGYA00516702_ERZ1031719 | MGnify/ENA primary metagenome ERZ1031719 (study PRJEB33719, sample SAMN04261227) | wastewater metagenome | biome: rural village; feature: human; material: feces | host: Homo sapiens | place: El Salvador | collected 2013-01-07 ...
GAGTAAAAAAGAACTTTTTGAAATCTTTCAACAATGTTTTGGAAGATTGCTAACACCATTTGAAATCGAGGACATCAATAAATGGATTGATGAAGATGATATGCCAATAGAAGTTATAAATACTGCTTTGAAAGAAGCAGTAACAAACAATAAAATCAGCTGGAAATATGTTAACAAGATTTTGATTGATTGGCACAAAGCAGGAGACAATACACTTGAAAAAGTTGAAAAAAGATTGTCTGACTTTGAAGCTAGAAAGAAAAAGCAACAACAGTTTTTTGACAATTATCGCAAACCTAGAGAACGGTTTTCAGAAGCTGAAAAAATGGCTTTGAAAGAACCAGACCCAGACTTTGGATTTTAGAGGCGCTTATGGAATTAATGTCTTATGAATATATGATTAATAACGGTATTCTCTTAGATACTGGCGACGTCTGCACGATTCATAACAAACCATATTACAGACGTATGAAACAGCAAGGAGAATACACAAGCACAGCCTTTTGTTTAGACTGCCAAAAAGATGAATTAGAACGATTGAAACAGTCCAGCGCTGAACAGCAAACAGTTAACGGAATGCTAGCTAAAACGTGGAGTATGTTTGAGTCTGTGAGCAATATTCCGAATGATTTAAAAAATGCGACAATGAATAATTTTGAAGAACATAATTTTGAAGATCAAAAAGCGCACGCATTTGCTCAAAGAGCGGTTCAATATTACGGAAAAGGCGGAGAAGGGAATACTTTATTGCAAGGCCGTCCAGGCGTAGGGAAAAGCCATTTATCAATTGCAATAGCAAAACAGCTGAACGATACATTTAAAATCTACAATGAACCCAAAAGTGTTATCTTCATGCCAGTCGCAAGATTGATCCAGCGCGTGCAAGCTAGTTTTAATGGTGGCGGACGTTTTACAGAAGAGTTCGTTACAAAACTGTTAACAAACTGCGATTATCTTATTCTAGATGATTTAGGTAAAGAAAGTACGACAGAAAACAATGTGAAACAAGCTAACGATTGGACTTATCGTTTCCTATTCAACATTTTAGACAGTCGCAGCAAAACTATTGTAAATACCAATTTTACTAGAAAAGAATTAATCAAGATTTACGACAACGCATTTGTTGATCGTTTAACAAAAGGTATGCGTGGAGACAAGGACAGAGTATTTAAATTCTCGGAAGGAGCTGAAAGCAAACGATGAATGAATTAGAAATTAATATTTTGAATTACATCAAGAATCACGGCAGCTTTGAGCGACCAGTAACGCTGAGATTACTGAAAGCTGAATTTAACATTAGTGAGCGCAGCGTTAAAGAGGTTGTAGAGCGCTTGAGATGCGAATTCAAACAACCAGTTATCGCAAGTCGCAGAACTCGACACGGTGGTTATTATCTGCCAAAGAATGATATGGAGCGCAACGCAGGTCTAATGCCATATAAGGAGCAGATCTTGACATCGCAGAAAACATTAACGGCTATCACATCAGTCAACCTTGCTGAATACTGGAAAGGATGGGAAGTATGAACGAGCTACTTATCCAGCAGTTTGAACAGAATTATTACAACTACTCAAAAGAAATCAGAGGCATGCTTTTAAAGCTCGATACAGAGTCTCTGATAGCGAAGTTAGCAAGAGATAGTAAAATGTATCAACTCAAGAAAATAGTTTACTAGAGAGGGAAATATGGACGTACAAGAGATTTTGAACCGCAATAGCTTTCTCGAAGACGAAGTGCATCGCTGCTATGCCGAAATCGAAGACTATGAGGTTAAAACCAAAGAATTTGAAACCAAAATTGCAGGGCTAGAGAGGTTGTTGAACAGGCAATGCGTAATAATAGCGGATTACGAGGAAATGTTCGATAAGATTGTGGAACGATTGAAGCGTTAAATATGGAATCTTAAGAAAACGAAAGGAAGACGAAAATAATGGCTTATCTTTACGAACTTGAAGGGATTTACGCAGAACTTCAAGATATGGAATTGGACGACGAAACATTTCAAGATACGCTTGATAGTATTAATTTTCAAGAGGATTTGGAAAGCAATATTGACTACTTTGTCAAAATGTACAAGAACAGCTTAGCTGATGCAGAAGCTTGCAAACAAGAAAAACAAGCTTTTGCTGAAAAAGAAAAACGCAATAAGGCTAAAGCAGACAAATTTAAAGAGTATATCAAACGAGCACTTGAAATCAGTAATGTTAAGAAAGTTGATACTGGGAAATTTAAAGTATCTCTTCGCAAATCTAAAAAAGTTGAGGTGCTAGATGAAACCAAAATCCCGCTTGACTATATGAAAGAAAAACATGAGTGGACACCTAATAAAGCAGAGCTTGCCAAAGTATTAAAAGCGGGTGTTGAAATCGAGGGTGTGGCTTTAGTTGAAAACGAAAGTTTACAGGTGAAGTAGATGAAAAAATCAGACAGTATTTCAGAACTAGCAAAAGCGTTTGCTAAAACACAGCAAGAATTGAAACAGCCTTTGAAAGATGCGGAAAACCCATTTTTCAAAAGTACATATGTACCGCTAGAAAATATCGCTGAAAGCATCACAGAGGCAGCGACAAAAAACGGGCTTAGCTTCTCGCAAGAGCCAAGTTTCGATGACAACATGGTGACAGTTACGACGTTAGTCATGCATTCAAGCGGTGAATGGATTGAGTATGCACCGCTTAAAATGAAACCTGTTAAAAACGACCCGCCAGCGTTTGGCTCGGCAATTACATACGCTAAACGTTATGCGTTAAGTGCTATCTTTGGTATCACAAGTGATAAAGACGATGATGGCAACGAAGCAACACAACCCCAGAAACCACAGCGTCAACAAAAAACAACTAGAACAGCACAAACAAAACAGTACATTTCGTCTGAAAAAGTTAAGCAGTATGAGAATGATATACAAGCTTTAATTAAAGCAACTGGGAAGAATGACGGTTCAATCATGGGAGCGTTGCTAAACCATGTCGGCGCAACAATGATTAAAAATATCACAATAGATAAGACAAATGAAGTAGAAGCGTTTATCGCAAAAATGAAAGAAAAGGCAGGTATTTAAATGAACAATGTAAATTTAACTGGTCGCTTAACTAAAGCACCAGAACTCAAACAAACAGCGAGCAACACAAGCGTATTAACAGGAACGCTTGCGGTAAATCGTACATTCAAGAATCAAAACGGTGAACGTGAAGCGGATTTTATTAATATTGTGGCATGGCGACAAACGGCAGATATTATTGCACAATACTGCGGCAAAGGTTCACAAATTGGGATTACTGGTCGTATTCAGACACGTAACTATGAAAATCAGCAAGGACAGCGTGTGTATGTAACTGAAGTAGTAGCTGAACATGTCGATTTGTTAGATAGCAAGAATGACAACCAGCAAGGACAGTCGAACGGTTACAATCAACAACCACAACAAAACGGCTATATGCAGCAGGGAAATTCATTTGGTAATTCAAATCCAATGGATATCTCAGATGATGACCTACCATTCTAAGGAGAAAAAAATGAAAGAAGAACTTATCAAAATGACGCAAGAAGATTTTGAGGGATATGCAAAACATAAAATTTCAGAGCACCTTGAATTAGAATCGCATGATGTCTATATGGTTTGGTTTAACTACACGCTTGGAAATGCTAAAGGAATGTTTAGCTTTGACAGCGAGAAAGCTTATCCGATGAGCAATCCAAACTCAAAATTGCCTGATTATGTGGAAGTAACTTATAACAGCAAAACACACGAGTTTTATTTTGATTGGTACACCAAAGAACGTCAAGAAGTGGTCGACTTTAGTCGGGAATTAGGAAAGTAGGAAGAAAGATGTTTCTAATACCATTTGAACCAAAACCACAATCAAGGCCACGCGCAACAGTCAGAGGACGACATGCTGCGGTGTATGAAGACCCTAAAATGATGAGGTGGCGAAAGCAGGTTACTGATTACATTAAAGAAAATTATGACGGTCGCTACTTTGACGGTGCTATCTGTGTAAAAGTAACGTTTTACATGAGAGCGCCCCAGAACGTTTCTAAGAAGCCGTCAGAACGTGCGAAAGATAAAGCTAAGCAATTATATTCAAAATACATTTCAGAGCGTTTGTGGCACGTTAAAAAGGCTGACGTGGATAATCTAGTTAAATCATTGTTTGATAGCATTTCAAAATCTGAAATCGTTTGGTCTGATGACAACATCGTGTGTGACTTAAGAGCCAGAAAGCTGTATAGTCCAAATCCAAGAATTGAGATTGAAATTGAGGAAATCGAATGAGCAAAGCAGCTAATAAGCAAGCATCAAAACATTGTGTAATTTGGTACGAACATCACGAGGAAACACCGCTGGATGTGCTGGATGGTTTTGTTAATTGGACGAAGAAGAAACATCTGAAGTCGTACATTGAAATTGGCAAGCTTCTCGGGGTAACGCCGAATGAAGCCAATCGGTTATTATGTATGGCGAAGTTACCGGATGATGTGGTTATTTGCCGGATGAAGGAGGTTATGCATAATGGCAAATGAATGTTGGAAGCCTGTCAAAGGTTTTGAGGGCTTTTATGAAGTTTCAAGCGAGGGACGTGTACGAAGTGTTGACCGTATAGACGCGCGTGGTCAACATCGAAAAAGCAAAATCATGAGCGTTAAAAAAATACAAAACGCTAAGAAAGTTACATTTTTTCGAGACGGAAAAAGCAAGACCTTTACACTCAAGAAACTTGTGGCAGATGCGTTTTTAGGAACGCCAAGGACTGACGAGAAGTTAGTATGTGTTGATGGCAATCCAGATAACATTTGTGCTGAAAACTTGAAATGGCAAAAGAAAGCACAAAGAAAGCGTAACATTTATTGCTTTGAAGATAATAAAACTGGTGAAGTTTTTGAAGGGTCAATCAGCGATTGCTGCGATGCGTGGGGGTTGACTAAATCGGCTTTGCTTAACCGCACAAATAGGGGAAGTGTAACAAAAACGTTAATCGGAGCTCAAGGCTTGCGTACATTCACCAATGTTGAGACAGGAGAGAAGTTTCACGGAACCAAACAGCAAGCGCTAGCTCACTTCCATATTAGCTGGTCAACGCTGTACGATAGAATCGATTCTGGATTAATCAAAATGTTTCCTGAGGACGAGGATACAGACGACAGCGAAGATAAAATTTCAGACCCTAAAACAAAACGTCTGTTAACAAAATACTATATTAGGAAAATTAATGAATTAAGGAGTTCGGGAGAAGATGAATAAACAAGAAGCGATTGAACTATTAGAACAGATGGACGAACCAGAAAAACCTGTAGTTCCTCAATTTGTTGCTGATTGGTACGAGGATAACAAATACTTCTTCGAATGTAACTTATATGAATTTGAAGTTGAGGTGAAAATAAAATGACTTTTATGGATGATCATCCGGAATGGTATGGTACTTATAGCGATTACCATCCAGAAATTGCAAGGCAAAAAACACCTCAAGAACTTGAGAAAGAAGTTGAACAATTAAGAGCAAAGGTAGACAAATTGGAGAAATGTATTACTGACCTAAAATACATTGTGGCTAGTTGGTAATTGAAGTAGTCTGACAATGAATAAACAAGAAGCGATTGAGAAGATTGAAGCGTGTAAAAGTCCTTTTATTGCCGAAGACGACACAATTTTTAATTATGGTTTAGACAAGGCACTGAATATCATCAAACAACTAGACGAACCAGAGAAACCTGTAGTTCCTCAATTTGTTGCTGATTGGTATGAAGAACACAAAGATGACTTTGAATATAGCTTATACAAACTTTGTACAGACTTCAATGAACACAAACTGCGTGAAGATTTACACAAATGGTTTGATGATAACAATAACAAATCTATAGAAACATTAGTGTTGATGCATAAATTTGGCTACGATATTGAGAAAGAGAAGTTGTATACAGTTGAAATACCAGACCCAAACGGGTTGAGAGAACACGCTCTCGTAAAAGATATTAAAGGGGATATTTTTATCGGGCATAAATGTTCTAACGATTGGAGAAAAGTTGACCGCTATCAACTAACAGAACAAGAAATCAAGAAAGATTTTGATTGGGCGTTTAGATGGGCGAAAGAGGTGGAAGAATGAGAGTACCAAAATTTAGAGCGTGGGACGAAGATTCTCAAAAAATGAATGGGAATGTTGAAATATATATCAATAAAGATAAAACAATTGAAGTACATCCCAAAGACAATAAGACTATAGTTATGCAATCCACAGGGCTTAAAGATAAGAACGGCAAGGAAATCTTTGAGGGGGATATTGTAGTCGCAATGTCACAAGGCGTGAAGGCGATAGGTGAAGTTAAACGTCGAATAGATGGTTATTGGTTGATGTATCCTGCATGGCAGCATGGAGAGTTTTGGAATATAGTCAAAGATGTAGATACTGGCGAAACAGGAGTCGAAATCATCGGTAACATCTACGAAAATCCTGAATTATTAGAAGGAGAATAACCCACAATGGTATCTAGTAAGGTTCGAATCCTTGCGTGGGTATAGCCCAGAGATAAAAATAAAAAGAAAGTGGGACCCAAAAATGAACATTTTCTGGGCGATGTTCTAGGGACTTAATCATGATTCACCTTTTAAAAACGCAGGTATGTTTTAATATTTAGTTTATTGTTAGGTGTTTCGCTTTTTAAAACTTTATAAACTTTTAATTTGGTGCCCACGCTTGGCGCTTTAAGACGGTTCGAATCTGTCTGTGGGTATAACCAGAAAATAATAAAACGGAATAGAGGTGTTTAAAGCACTCCTTATTACACACTTTAATCATCAAAAAAATTAGTACAGTCGGCGAGGTTTCATCTGGTTTACTTTGCTGGCGAAACAAATAGCGAAATTTAAAAATAGAAAAGAGGTACTTAATACTATTTTTCTTTAAACGTGCGATGAGTTTATCGCTAGACTTGGAGCACAAAAAAAGTCCTGCTCGCGCAAGACTTCATCGATATTAAACAGTTACCTATATTATAACATATCGAAGGAGAAAAGACGTGAGCAGAATTAAAACCAAAGCAGAATATTTGTTGGAAGAACTTAGACTGATTCCTAAAATGATTAAGCAATTGAAATTAGATATCGAGAATACTAGAAGCTCATTGATCACGTCTCCGCAATGGTCAAATATGAAAATGAGTGGAGGTGTTAGACGTACACAGACAGACAAGAATGTTTCAATCATTGACGCATCTGATTACGGGCTAGCAGAGATTGCCCGCTTGACAAAACGACGTGAGGAAATCATCGGCGTTATCATGCAAATACCGGATAGTGCTCAACGCTATGTCCTGTTGACTACTTATCTAAACTGTCAAACATTCGACGAAGCTATTGATAAATTGGAATTAAATAGGAACAAATATTACACTATCAAAACAAAAGCTGTAAAAAGTATGAACATTATACTAAATCAATACGAAATCGTACGGGAATAGTACAAAGTAATACTCACAAATACAGCGAGAGGGTGTATTATAGTAGTATGAAATAATGACGAGGGGAGCTAAAAGGTAGCTCCTTTTGTTATGCAAAAAGGAAAAAGGAATATGAAACCACAGAAGCTTACTGTCGTTGGTGGAAAGCGAAAGCAAGTAGACTTTGATAGTCGAAGCGAAGAGTACAAGAACTATAATAAGACAAGATGGAACTATGATAAGAAGCTGACAAGATTCTATAATAGTTCTGCTTGGAGAAGTACAAGTAAGTTAGTATTGCTTCGTGATGATTATGTCTGTCAAATGTGCGGAGGAGAAGCGACGATGGTCGACCACATAATTCCAATTAAAAAAGATTGGAATCGAAGATTGGATCTTGACAATCTTCAAGCGAGTTGTAAAGCATGCAACGATGCTAAAGCTAATCGTGAGAATTATGGCAAAAAATAGCATAGAAAAGGCGAATTATCCAACCTATAACGGGTGTGAGGGGATATAAATATTCGGAAATACCCCTTGATTTTTTATCGGGGCACTGCATTGTTCGGATATAACAACGCCGCCCTCTTCCGTGCGCAATTTTCCCTTTTTGATTTTTTGAAAGCTGAAAATTCTAATGTAAAGGAGGTGTCAAGTTGGGAAGAAAGTTAAAGGTAGTTGAGAATAATAAAAAACATTTGACTAAAGCTGAAAAAGCTGTACGTGTTGAAATCCAAAAATCTGCTGGCGATGGTTTGATTGAATTACAGCTCACACCACCCGAACACTTAGGAGAAATAGCGAAAATTGAATATGCTCGTATCGTTGAAGATTTAAAGAATTTGCCAGTTCGTGATTTGGATAGAGCAATTTTAGAAAATTATTGCACATGGTACGGTATATATGTCGAAGCAAGTCAAAAAGTAAATGAAATAGGTATTTCTGTTTTTAGCGAAGATAAAGGCATGTGGATTCAGAATCCATTAGTTGTTACGCTTGAAAAAGCGACAAACAATATTAAATCGTGCGCAGCGCAATTAGGTTTAACTGTTGACAGTCGCATGAAGATATATGTGCCTAAGACAGAAGAAAAGAAAGACACAATGTTTGATAAATTTGGAGGATAAATGAAAGGAGGTAATCAAAATAGCTTACGATTATTTAGAGGTTCCAGAGCAGTATAAAGATACTGCTTTTTATTATGCGCTCGATGTAGTCAACGGTAACATCAAAGCTTGTCAGAAAGTTATTAAGGCTTGTCAAAGGCATTTGGACGATTTAAAAAATATCAGTAATTCTGATTTTGAATTTGATTATTTCCCAGAAAAAGCCCAAAATACTATCGATTTTTTGGAGATTTTGCCAGATGTTAAAACAGGAAAAACTTATCCGTTGGCTAGATTTCAAAAATTCATCATCTCCAGTTTGTATGGTTGGCGCAAGAAAAAAGACTATTCTGTCAGACGCTTTCGCAAAGCTATGGTTTCGGTTGCTCGTAAAAATGGGAAAACCATTTTAATCGCTGGTATTTTGTTATATGAGTTTTTATTCGGCAAGAACCCCGCATTAAGCCGTCAGTTGTTCTGTACGGCTAACGACCGTACGCAGGCTAGAATTGCTTGGACAATGGCTAAGAAGCAGTTAGAAGCTCTTAGAGCTAAGAATAAGGACATCTTCAAAGCGACCAAGATTGTGCGAGATGAGTTAACGAATAAGCGTGATGAATCGTATATCAGGGCATTAAGTCGAGACACTGGTGCTGTCGATGGTTTTGAGCCATACGTTGGCGTGCTAGATGAGTACGCTGCAAGTAAAACCAATGAAATGATTGAACTTTTGGAATCTGGGCAAGGTCAGCTCGATAATCCATTGATTTTAATTATTTCAACAGCTGGTTTAGATTTGAATGTGCCAATGTACACCATTGAATATAAGTACGCTGCTAAGATTTTAGATAAGAAAACGATTGATGATTCGTATTTTGCGTTCATTTCTGAACAGGATGACGAGAAAGAAATTGCTGACGAAAGCAATTGGATTAAGTCAAATCCTATTTTGGAAGTGCCAGCGTTGTATGAAAAAATCATGGATTATTTGCGAAAAAGGCGTAAAACTTCGCTTGAAACGGGTGAAATTAACAAAGTTTTAGTCAAAAACTTTAATATGTGGCGACAATCAAGCGAAGCTTCGTATATGGATAAACAAACGTGGGAAGATGCACTTATTGATAAGCCAGATACGACTGGCAGACGCGTTTGGATAGGCGTCGACGTTGGACATTCAAGCGACTTGTTTTCAATCAGCACAATGACAATGATGGATGATTATTGGTTTGCTGATAGTTTTTCTTTTATCGCTACTAAGTATGGACTGATAGCGAAAGAAAAACGAGACGGCGTTTCTTATACGAACTTAGAACGCATAGGTGAATGTGAAATCACCACGCTCGAGTCTGGTGTTATTGATAATGAGCGAGTTATGGAGAAGCTCGAAGAAATGGTCATTGAAAATGATTGGGAAGTGCAAGGAATTTATTTCGACCCTTATCAATATGGAGCTTTGCTGACCATGATTGAGAAACGGCATCCAGAATGGACACAAGTTCAAATTCCACAAACAACGATGGTCTTGAATATGCCGACGAAGCAGTTCAGAGATGACGTCAAAACTGGGAAAATCAAACATTCGGGCAATAAGTTGCTAACGATGGCTGTCAATAATGCTTATACGCGAGTTGATAACAATGGTATGCGTATTGACAAGAATAAAAACAGCAATAAAATTGACCCGCTCGATGCTTTACTAGACGCTTATGCGGCTTGTTATCTCGAAGCATTTGACGGCGCAGGTTATTGGACTGACGAAAAAATCTTTGAAAGTGGAGGTCTATTTTAGATGAAATGGTTTTTGAATAATATACATACTGTATTGCTTATATTAGGGCTCGGGCTGATTGCGTACTCAGCCTTTTTGTATAGTCTGATTTTAGGGTATTTGATTGGCGGTTTCTTGTTAGTTGCCCTTGCAGTCATTATCAATAACTCTGCCGATAACAGAAAATAGGAAGGTATTTACTATGGCTAATTTATTCAATCAACAAAAAGAGTGGAGCGAAGGAAGACGGAGATTCAAACCATGGAAACCAAGAGATTTCAAACGCAGACGCCCATTAGCAGTAGAATTTAACGACTTTGGAGAACAATGTTGGATACGGTATGAGTATGAGTTCAAAAGTGGATATAGGCTATCATGTATAGCTAAATACATTGGAGCCCAATTTGGATGTGCGGATAAAGAAGTCGTTGATGTTAGGTGCAACCGTCCGTTCGAGATAGCTATTTTGGATAGACACGGAGAACTATCGCAAATGTACGTAAACGAGTGGGGCGATTCAGTAACCGAAATTTACTCATCTGGTGAGCTGTTGTATTGGTTAAACAAGGCAGAAAAAGACACTGTTGCGATGACTAGAACTCAACTAAAACACAGCTAGAAAGGGGGTGAGAAAATGAGCTTTTTTCAGTCGTTAGGAGATTCAAAGCTTTCCTATGACGATTACGTTTCCTCGGTATTGTCTGGTAATGATAGCGCAAAGTATGTTGGTATTTCAGCTCTTAGAAACAGCGATGTGCTGACAGCAACTTCGATTATTGCTGGCGATATTGCTAGATTTCCGTTGATTAAGAAAAATGTTAACGGTGACATCATTCAAGACGAAGATATCAATTATTTGTTAAATGTGAAATCGACTGGCAACGCTTCGGCTCGAACGTGGAAATTTGCAATGGCAGTCAATACTATTTTGACAGGTAATGCTTATTCTCGTATTTTGAGAGACCCACGGACTGGCAAAGCGTTGCAATTTCAATTTTACAAACCGTCTGAGACTCGTGTAGAAGAATTAGATAGTCATGAACTTATTTATACATTTATCGACAGTTTGACAGGTAAAGAAGTTACTTGTGGAGCTGATGATGTGATTCATTGGAAATTTTTTAGCCATGACACAATTTTAGGGCGTTCGCCGCTGCTGTCTTTAGGTGATGAAATTAGTTTGCAAAACAGCGGAACAAGTACGCTTTTAAAATTCTTTAAAGACGGTTTTTCAAGCGGTATTTTGAAAATGGAAGGCGCTATGTTGAGCGGTGAAGCTCGCAAGAAGGCTCGTGAAGAATTCGAGAAAATGCGTGAGGGGGCAAAAGGTGGTAGTCCACTAGTATTTGATAAGACAATGACCTATGAACCGCTCGAAATCGACACAAATGTCTTGCAGCTGATTACAAGTAACAACTTTTCAACGGCTCAAATTGCCAAAGCTTTGCGCATACCTAGCTATAAATTAGGCGTAAATAGCCCTAATCAGTCCGTAGCGCAGCTTACTGAAGATTACGTTACAAACGACTTACCGTTTTATTTTGACGCTATAACGAGCGAATTAGGGCTTAAAATTTTTAGTCCAAGAGATAGACGAAAATACCGGCTTGAATTTGATACACGTAGTGTAACAGGACGAAATGTTGATGAGATTGTTAAACTTGTCAATAATACGCTATTGACACCAAATCAAGGACTTATCGAACTCGGTAAACAGCCGTCTGATAATCCAGATATGGATAGGTATCAAACGAGTCTTAATTATGTGTTCTTGGATAAGAAAGAAGAATATCAGTCATTGAAAGGAGGTGAGACGAATGCCGAAACGAATTCAGATGAGGGGTCCACTAATTCAGAATAATAGTCAAGAAGCTTATGATTATTTTGGAATGGAAGCGGTGAGTGCTAAATCAATTGCGGAAGCTTTGCCAGAAGACGGTTCAGACGTTGTAATCGAAGTCAATTCAAATGGTGGTTTGGTGACTGTAGGCAGTGACATCTATACAGCGTTGAAAAATTATCCTGGGCACGTAACAGCTGAAGTTACTGGAATGGCTGCAAGTGCTTGTAGCGTTGCGATTATGGGCGCTGACAAGGTTGTTATCAGTCCAACAGCTCAAATCATGATTCATAAAGCGTTATTGAATTGGGTGTCTGGCAACAGCGATGACTTTGAATCAGCCGCTAACGCTTTGAAAGCTAGCGACCGAGGAATTATTAACGCTTATAAAGCTAAAACTGGCTTAAGTGAAGATGAGTTGCTTGAACTCATGAAAAATGAAACGTATATGAGTGCTGAAGAAGCTGTTGAAAAAGGTTTTGCTGACGAAGTAATGACGTTTGACGAACAGCAGGCAGTTGCAAGCATTGGCAACGGATTATTGCCACAAGCAGTCATTGATGACTACTTCGCAAATCATGGCAAGCGAAAACAAGAAATTGAAGCTATGAAACGTGAAATTGAAAAAGAAGAAATCTTACAAGGACTTTAAGTCCTTTTATTTTTGCACAAAAAAGGAGAAAAAACTATATGTTTGATGAAAAAATCAAAGAATTAAAAGCATCTATCAACTCGCTTTCAATTACTATCGCTGATAAAACAGCGCAGGTTAAAAACGCTCTTGAAGCTGATGACCTTGAAAAAGCTCGTACAATCAAAAACGAAATTGACACAGCTAAAGAAGAATTAAAAACAGCTAAAGCCGACCTTGAATTATTCGAAGCTACTAAAGTTTCTGGTGGCGCTGAAAACAAAACAGGTCGTGAAATTGAAACAGATGACATGACTTATCGTGATAAAGTTAACGCATTCTTGCATTCAAAAGGTACTGTTGTTAACGAAGGGCTTCGTTTTGACGGCAAAGATGAAGTGCTTATCGCAATGAACGAAATTACACCAACAACTGACGGTGTTAAGAAAACAGACACTACTAAAGTTACTAGCGAAGAACTTGTAACAACTCCAATCCGTGAAATCAAGACGACTGTTGACTTGAAACCATTCACAACAATTTATCCAGCTAAAAAAGCTTCTGGTAAATATCCAATTTTGAAAAAAGCGACATCAAAAATGGTTAGCGTTGCTGAATTGGAGAAAAACCCAGCTCTTGCTAAACCAGAATTTGAACAAGTAGATTGGACTGTTGAAACCTATCGTGGAGCTATTCCAGTTTCACAAGAATCTGTTGACGATGCAGATGTTGATTTGATTAGCATTGTTGCTGAAACAGTCGGTCAAATTAAAGTCAACACAACTAATGCAGCTATTGCTGACGTACTTAAATCATTTACAGCTAAAACAGTAGCAAACGTTGATGACATTAAGAAAATTCTTAATGTCGACCTTGACCCTGCTTATGACGTGGCATTCGTGGTTTCACAAAGCTTCTACCAAATTCTTGACACCCTTAAAGACAAAAACGGTCGCTACCTGCTTCAAGATTCAATCACTGCAGTAACTGGCAAAGTCTTGCTTGGCAAACCAGTATTCGTTCTCTCTGATGAAATTCTTGGTGCATCTGGAGAAGCTAAAGCGTTTGTTGGTGATTTCAAACGTGGTGTCTTGTTCGCAGACCGTAAAGACCTTGGGCTTCGTTGGGCAGATAACGAAATTTACGGTCAATACTTGCAAGCTGTTCTTCGCTTTGGTGTTAAGAAAGTTGATGCGAAAGCTGGCTACTTCGTAACATTTACACCCAGCGAAGCCTGATGTGGAAATCGTAAGCGTTCCGACTGAGGCGAACACAGTAACAGAGATTAAAGCTTACTTAGATAGTAAAGGCATTAGCTATACAAGTAGTATGACTAAAGCTGAATTATTGAACTTAGTAAATTCTTAAGGAGGTAGCTGAATGGCAGTCTCACAAGAACTACTGGAAGCAGTTAAGCTCTATTGCAAGATCGACTTTGACTTTGAAGATAGCATTTTGGAAGAAATGATTGAAGCTGCGCAAGAACAGATTTGCTTTGCGATTGAAGCTGGTTCAACACCAGAAGATTTTGCGGGCTACAAAAAATTCAATCTTGCTGTTAAGAAGCAAGTCAAAGAAGATTATGAGCATAGAGGCGTAACTGCCGACAGCGACCGTTACCCACTGGAGAATGGTGTGATAAACATCATTCATCAGTTGCGTTTGAGAGGTGATGATAATGCTGACACGTAAGATGAATGTGCGTATCACTATTTTTAAAAGAGAAGGTGGGCAAAACGAAGATGGCGAAGTTTTAGACAATGTCAGAACAGACATCATGAGTTGTTGGGCAGAAGTGTCTAAGACGACTGTTAAAGATTTTCGTGAGAATACGACAGGCAAACAAGCTGATAATGCAACGTTGACTAAAACGAGCGACACGAAAGTCTTTTTGATTCGCTATATGCCTAAACCACCTTTCGATAATTCAATGTTTGTTGATTTTAACGGACTTGAATATAAGATTGAAAAAATGGAAGTTGATTACGCCAACAAGGAAATGATTATGATAAGTGGGGTGCGTGTCGAATGACATCTGGACTCGATGAAATTTTATCTAATCTTACGAAATTGCAAGTTAAAGCACCTAAAACAGCAAGAGAAGCGGTAACTGAAGTTGCTGAAGAATTTGAAAAACAATTGAAAGCAAACACACCTAGAGAAAGCAGATCTATCGAACATTTACAAGAGGACACAGCGATTAGTGGCTTTAAAGGCGCTAGCGAAGGAATTGTCTCGAAAGAAATCGGTTATGGTAATGCAACTGGGTGGCGTGCGAAGTACCCAGATTCTGGGACGATTTACCAACGAGGACAAGAGTTTGAAGAAAAAACAATCAATCAAATGACGCCCGTTGCTAAGGAAATTTTTGCAGAAAAAGTTAAGGAGGGCTTAGATTTATGATTGCCGAAACGACGGCGTACAAGCTATTAAGTAACGATGTTCAATTGAATGAGCTGTTTGACAGCTATCGTGGAGGAAAATTCGGAGGTGGTTTTAAACAAGGGATTTTTACTTACGACATTCCAGAGAAACCAACGAACATGAAAAAGAAAGAGCTCGCTCCATTTCTGCGAATTAACACGATTTACGATGCGCCAAATGCATATGCTGACGATGGCTATATTGGCACAGAACAGCGAATTGTCATCAATTTTTGGTGTCAAACGGCTGCGCAGTCTGCTGCGATTACAGCGCGCATTGATGAAGTTTTAACTGAAGCCGGATTTGAATGGTATACGGCTAACGAAACACCTCGATATAAAGACAACGATATTGGCTTACTGATGAACGTAAGAAAATATCGTTTTTTTGATTGGGGTAATTAAAAGAAAGAAGGAATTAATTTATGGGTAAAGTAAAATTTGGACTTAGTGGTTGCGAATACGGCGTTTTGAATAGCGCTGAAAAAGTTGCGCAAAGCAAACGCCTTCCCGGACTTACAAGCGCAAAACTTGAACTAACAAACGAACTTAAAACACTTTCAGCTGATGATGGGCCATACGTAGTTATTTCTGGCGGCATTACAGACGCTAAATTAACAATTGAAACATATGATTTGACATCTGAAGCACGTCAAGACTTCTTTGGTATTACGGTTGAAAACGGTGTTGAAAAATACAATAAAGACCTTACACCAAACGACATCGCAATTTTGTTCCGCACAAAAATGGATGACGGTAAATATGTTTGGGTAGGCCTTTTGAAAGGTAAATTCAATTTGCCTGGTCTCGAAGCAGCTACTGTTGATGGTGCACCAGACCCTAAAGCAGACTCAATCGAAGGTAGCTTCGTGGCGCGTGGCGGCGAAGAAGGTACAGTTCTCTTGATTGGTCGTGAAGATGCAGAAGGATTTGACTTAGCAGCATTTAAAAAAATGGTATTCCCAGCTGTCGGAGTTTAATTCTTAAAGGTTGCATTTTGAATGCGACCTTTTATTTTTATGTGAGGTAACTATGTACGAAATTAAATTAAAAAAAGGTGGAATTGAGAAAGAGTATTCGAAAGAATACATCAATGTCGAAGATAATCTTTTAGCTGTTGATCACAACGCACGTCAAAACGCTTTTATTTCAAACGATAAAGCAGCTTTTGATTCGAAACAAACACGTAAACTTAACGAAGCTTATCTTCAAATGTTCGTTGATATGTACGGAAAACAATTCACTGTTGCTGATTTGAAAACAGCAGATGTTGAGACATTGAATGTCCTTGATGAATTGTACGTTGACACGTTAGGCCGAGGTAAATCAAACGAAGAAACCGATGAGGACGAAGAAAAAAAGTAGGGATAACTCCTGAAGAAGCAAGAGCTAACTTGCTTAGTATGATTCAACTTTTAATTGAGCGTGGGTACACGATTTTAGATATTAAAAAAATGCAGCTATCAGATTTTGAATTGATGGTAGATGCGTTGGAACAAGAATCGCCCAAAAGGAAAGCGGAAGAACAGGAAACCACGCTCGATAAGGCATTCCCTTTCTTATTCGGTTAGAAAGGAGAAATAATGGCAAACATAGGTAAATTGGTAGCCACTGCGACGCTTGACATAGCGCCGTTTCAAACCAACACAAAACAATTAAAAACCTATATGAGAGGTATTGACAGCTCTCTGAAAGCTGTTGAAAAAAGCATAGCTGGTCAAGGCAGCAAAATTAAAGGTTTGCGTGCAGTTTATAGCGAAACTGGGCAAGCTTTGAAAGGCTATCAGTCTCTATTAGCACAGCAAGCTGAAAAATACAACGCTTTGAAAGCTGAAATAGGTGATTTCTCAACGGCGACAGCGGCTCAAAAAGATGCGCTCATTGGTGCACATACAGCCATGATGGACACTGCAGCGAAAGTCAGTGATTTGCAAGGCCGTTTACAAGGGTTAGCTACCGAAATGAGCGTGTTTACTCGAATGGGAACAGCAATGACCAACTTTGGTAATACACTCCAAAATGTCGGTGGCAAGATGACTGGTCTTGGTAATACGATGACAGCTGGTGTAACAGCACCAATTGTCGCAGGGGTTGGAGCCGTCGTTAAATCTGCCATGTCTTGGGAAAGCGCCTTTGCTGGTGTTAAAAAGACCAACGATGAAGTCGTTGATTCGACTGGTAATGTTGTTTATTCGTATGCAGATTTAGAAAACGGTTTGCGTAATTTAACATCGCAATTGCCGGCCAGCCATGAAGAAATCGCAGGAGTAGCGGAAGCAGCCGGTCAGTTAGGAATTAAATCACAAGATGTTGTTAGTTTCACCAAAACAATGATTGATATGGGCGAATCTACCAACTTGTCAGCCGAAGACGCAGCATCAGCAATTGCCAAAATCGCAAATATCACTGGTTTAACATCAGATGAATATCAGCGTTTTGGTAGTTCAGTAGTAGCTCTCGGAAATAATTTCGCAACCACTGAACAAGACATTGTCGCAATGGCTAACCGTTTGGCGGCTTCTGGAACATTGGCAGGCTTGACTAACCAAGAAATTTTAGGTCTTGCGACAGCGATGTCTTCTGTCGGTATTGAAGCAGAAGCGGGTGGAACTGCAATGACCCAAACCCTATCAGCTATCGAATCTGCGGTAGCTGCTGGCGGGGAAGACCTACAAAAATTTGCTACAGTCGCTGGCGAATCTGCACAAGAATTCGCTGATAAATGGAAAAATCATCCAATCGAAGCTATCCAAGATTTCATTCGAGGTCTTGGGAAACTTGACGAAAAAGGCGAGAGTGCCACTATGGTGTTAGACGACATGCAACTTTCTGGTGTTCGTCAGTCTAACATGCTTAAATCATTAGCACTAGCAGCCGACACGATGACAGGTGCAGTTGACCTGTCAAACAGAGCGTGGAATGAAAACACGGCGCTTACTAACGAAGCAAGCACACGTTATGAAACAACTGAATCAAAACTTAAAATGTTGAAAAATCAGGTGGTCGATATGGCTATCGATTTCGGTGGTCCGTTCGTCGATGCATTGAAAAATGGTCTCGAGGCATCTAAACCACTCATTCAGACGTTGTCTGACATGGCCAAGAAATTCAACGAGCTCAGCCCAGCTCAACAACAACACATCATGAAGTGGTTAGCTATTTCAGCAGCTGCAGGTCCAGCTCTTTCTATTTTAGGAAAACTAACAACTGGTCTCGGAAGCATGTTTAAAGTCTTCGGTTCAGTCAATAGTGGGATTGGAAAACTTGTCGGCAAGCTCGCACCAATGGCTTCTGGCTTCGGTGGTGTTGAAAGCGCAGCAGTTGGCGCTACAGGTGCCGCAAGTAACTTCGGTGGTGCAGTAGGATTGCTATCCAATCCACTGGGACTTGTCGTAGGAGGTGCAGCAGCACTTGCTGGTGGCCTAGTCGTATTAGCTAATGCTAAACAACACGCTACGGAACAGGCTCAAAAATACGGAACAACGCTTTCTGGGGAAACAAAAGGTGCGCTTGACCAGTTCGGAACTGCAGTAACGAACACTAAGATAGCTATGACTAACTTTGAAACAGGCGCAGTGCAGTCTGCTGATAATGTCAAGACGGCAGTGGCAGATATGATGAAACAAATTACGCAAGGCGCAGAAGATTCTAAGGCTCGAATAGACGAGCTTGCTCAAAAATTCGGCTTCACTCCAGAGCAAGTCGCGGCAGCGAAAGCTAAGCAAGACCAAATTGTTTCGAATGCGCAAGCAATGACAGACCAGATTACAGCGATTTATGAGCGTCATAATGGCGATGTCAGCAAGCTAACAACTACTGAAAAGACAATTGTTGAAAACAATATGAAACAGCTCTGCGAAGCTCGTGTTAAAGAGTTGAATCTTGGGAAGTCAAAAGAGAAAGCTGTTCTCAGCGCTTTCAATGGCGAAATCGGCAAGATGACGATGGCGCAGCTCAAAGACAGCTCAAAAGCTTTGCAAACAGCAATGAAAGAAGAGCAGAAAGCGTACAAAGACCAACGCAGTGGTTTGAAAGAGTCGCTTGAGCAAGGTATCATCGACCAGCAAGAATATAACACTCGAATGGCTGCGCTCAAAGAACAGCACAAAGCAACGATGTCTGAGTTTGGCCAAGCGCTAGTTAAAATAGCGCAAGAGCAAGATGCGCAAAGCGGCCAATTTGGTGTGTACGCTGAGAAAATTCGACGTGTCCTGGCAGACTACGATATGAGCTTCGAAGAGCTTTCTCAACACGCACTCGACTCTGCAAACAAAATCGGACAACATACTGGCATGATTGGAACATACACATCTAAAATGTCAGCTGATGCTCGAAATGCAACCGACCAATGGAATGCTTTAACGCTCGATCCGCTAACTGGCGAGCTTAAGACGAACGCTGTTCAGGAAGTCACAAAAGCCTTGACTGCAGAGAATGGATGGAACAATATGGAATTCATTCTCAAAAATGCCAATGTAAATTCTAACGCTCGTGTCGAAGTTGCAGACGCCCTTCAAAAATTAGGCGAATGGGACAAGACGACGCCTGAGCAGAAAGAACTGTTGTTCCAAAATGACAAAGGTTTGTTAGCTATTTATCAATCTAAAGACCAGCTCGAAATTTGGAATGGCATGCCGACAAACGTCAAAGAGCTTCTTTGTGAGGACAAAAACTTCACGTCAAACGCAGAGAGAGCTAAAGAGATGCTCAACAAATGGAACAGTGCTACACCAGATCAGAAAGATTTGATAGCGCATAATAAAACTGCTGGAGACGTCAGCGCAGCTATCAGCATGATTTATAGTGTTCCTGACAGCAAAAACACTGATTTGACAGCCACTGATAACACAGGTAGCAGCACAGCGTCTGCTCAAGGCAAAATTAATAACGTTAACCAGAAATCAGTGCCTGGGATCTTGGCTTCTGATTTGACTGGCGGTGCCACTGGTTCTGCGCAAGGCAAAATCAACAACGTCAATCAGAAGTCTGTCCCCGGAATTTTAGCATCTGATTTAACAGGTGGACCAACAGGAAGCGCCAAAGCAAAAATTGCTAGCGTTCATGGTAAAACAGTACACATCAGTGCTGTAGACCGCGCCTCTGGCATTATTTCAGGGATCAAAGGCTGGATAGATTCTCTGCATGATAAAGTCATTAATGTGACAACGCGTCACACTAAAAATGAAAAAGGTACGAACTTCCACCCAGGTGGCTTAGCGCTCGTCAATGACCAAAAGGGCGGTACTTATCGAGAGTTAATTACTTTGCCTGACGGAACTAGCTTCATTCCGAAAGAGCGTAACGTCATGCTGCCACTCCCTCGAGGTTCAAAAGTCTTACCTGCTGGAAAGACTAAACAATTGTTTCCTCGCTATGCGAACGGGATTGGTTTTGAAAATACTCGTGTTGCAGATGTCGCACGAAGAATCGGTAATTTGCAAGACAACAGTGATGTAGCTGTCGTCCAAAACGGCGATAGTGACACACGTCGAATGATTGGCAAAATTATTGATTTGATTATCGAAAACACACACAGCATTGAGCGCTTAGCAGACAGACAAGTTATTATTGAAAACTTCATGGATACTGAACGCGTTGGGCGTTCGGTTGCTAAGTCAGTAACTAGTGAACAAGAGCGTCAGGAATCCATTAAAAATGCAATCTATGGGAAGGGGTGGTAAAAATCGAAAGAGTATATTTTAACGGAAAAGAATTGACAGAGTTTATCACTGTCGCATCTGATTTCCATTTGTGGCAAGGCGCTGATTTCGACCCGCAGTTTTCGGATTATGACCTTTTGAGTGGTTCAGACTTCAATTACACACGTTTCAACGTAAAAAAAATTCCAGTTCCGTTTTACAATGTAGCCGGAACAACACAAGAATACAACAAATTGATGGCTATTCTTAACGTTGACGAGCCTAAAGAGTTGCGTTTTAGCAGTCTACCAAATATAACGTTTCAGGCTATTCCTAGCGGTAACATTGATTATGAAAGGTTAACTCGGCGAGACGGCAAGGGTACAATTAACTTTATTATCGCAGACGGCTTAGCACATTCAAAAGCAGCACGAGAGTTTGGATTTGCTAAGAATTCTGACGGCATTTGGGAAACTGAAATCGTCAACGACGGAAGCGAAGATGCATATGTTAATTACGAAATTAAGCTCAAGAAAGAATCTGGGTTCGTCGGTATTGTGAGCGAGTATGGTGCAATGCAGTATGGGAAAGTTGACGAAGCTGACGGTTATACCGCCAGAAAAAACGTGACCGTTTTAAGCAACCAAAAAGGCGATTTTGCCAATTGGACTGACGGCACTGTTTGTTACGAAAATCAAAACAAAATCGTAACAACTCAAATGACATCAGATACAGCGTTCGGGGGTCGTCTTGGTTTGTTGCCGAATTCATTTACAACAAGCGGAACATCTGGTGCCATACAGTATGGAGCGGTTAAGGAATACACACTAACAAATCCAATCTCTCAATGGTATATATGGGCTAGAGCTTGGTTTGAAACTGGATTGATGGGGCAAACTGGTGCTTGGTGTTTGTCTGTCATTGATGAAAACGACCATTTTATCGCAGGAATGGCGATTGAGAAAGATGACACTGTCGGCAATACTGCAAATATCCGCTTCTTAATGGGTGACGGTTCAGGTGGCAGTCGTATAGTTAAGACGATTCCGTTTACACCTTCGTACGGGATTCCACCTAACCCTTACGGTTCAGAGGGACGTGCTACGAACTCGAATATGTTTGATTTAGTCAAAGAGAAAGACCGTGTACAGTTCTTTTGGTACGGTAGCTATTTTCCGTACTATGATTCTCGTTTAGCAAATGTCAAAGCGAAAAAAATTCAGTTTTTTGTCGGGCAGTATGCAGGGCGAAACACAACGGATAGATTAGTAACACATCACTATTTAAATGATTTTAGTTTCCAAGAATTGCATGTCGACTATTGGAAAGACGTGCCTAATCGCTATCCAAACGGGTCAACAATTGACATCGACGGCGAGAACGGACAAATCAAAGTCAATAATCAAATTCGTTTAGATGATGAAATTCTTGGAACAACTTATTTTAAAGTCCCACCAGGAAAAACAAAAGTGAGGTTATTAGTTTCTAGTTTTGCCGAAGTGGAAAGCGCCACAGCAACAATACAGGAGGTTTACATTTGACAAAAAATAATGTACGTATTGCAATTCGTGATTCAACAGACAGCCATAATGTGGCTTTTTTTGATAACAAAGCAGGAATCAAATATAAGAGCGCTAATTTGCACCGCTTCTTAGCAGGTTCAGCAAGTATTTTAACTATTAAGTACAACTCAAAAGATATTGACAGTATTCGCTCTGGCTGTAAGCTTGCTTTTCGTTATAAAAATCGTAATTACTGGCTTAATGTCATGAGCTTTGAGAAGAAAGGTTACGAAGTTGAATTGACTGCTTATTCGCTTGGTCTTGAATTGAATAATGAAACCCGAGGTGAGCATAAACCAGCTAATGCTATGCCAATTGCTGAATATGTGGCTTATTATGACCCTGAGCATGCTTTAACAATAGGCGTTAACGAAGTCTCTGACAAGCGAATTAAATTGGAATGGACGGGCACAGACACGATTCTGGCACGTCTATTTTCGATTGCTAACAGCTTTGATGCTGAGCTTGATTTCAACGTGGAGCTTAATGATGATTACTCACTTAAACGTCAAGTGCTGAATATTTACAAAAAAGGCAATCTTGGCACAAATAAGGTCAGTCAGCCTGTAAGAGTTGGTAAAGAGCTTAAAATAATTAATTACAGCGATAACATCAAAGAGTTAAAGACAGCTGTTCGAGCTACTGGTAAAGACGGTTTAACGATTGACGGCTTAAACAAGAAAATCTACGACGATAATAAAGAACTACTTTATTATTCGAGCGGTATGACTGTTTATGCACCACAATCTCGTGACCGCTTTCCATCTGTTGGCAAAGGTTCGAATGATAATTGGATCATTGAAGATTTAGGTGAAACACAGCACGAAACAAAAGAAGCGCTTTGGGCTTACTTGTATGGTGAAATTCAAAAGAAATCTTTGCCAAAAATCACCTATGAGGTCGAGGGCGCCATTGATGCAGGAATTGGTGACACTCAAATCTTGATTGATGATGTTCATTTTGAACCAGCGTTATATGTGCAGGCTCGGGTTTCTGAACTTGAAGATGACATCTTGACAGGTAGAGTGACGAAGTCAACATTTATTAATTTTGAACGTAAGTACAGTCAGATTGCTGACAGCTTATTGAAACAAGTCGAAGCACTTGCAGAGGACGCAGCACCTTACATTGTCCGTTTAAGCACCGACAACGGCTACAATTTTAAAAACGGTAAAGGTACAAGCACAATCACAGCTAAGCTTGAAAAGTATAGTAAGATTGTTAATGCAGAGTGGAAATGGCTTATCAATAACAGTATTGTCAGCGAGGCTTCAAGTGTTACAATCAACGCTAGCCAAGTCACTGGCACGCTAAACGTTGTGGCAGTTGCAAGCGTTGACGGTAACGAGGTGGCTCGTGAGTATATCACATTCACAAATGCTGATGACGGCGTTGGCATTAAATCAATCAAACGTTATTACACGACTAACGACCAAGCAGAGGGTGTCACAGCAGGCGGACAGAACTGGACAACTAAACCAACAACTGTTACAGCAGATAATAACTATATGTGGTCGTATGACGTCATCACGTATACTAACGACACAAGTTTAGTTACTGAACCAGCTGTTATTGGTGCCCGCGGGGACGATGGCTTGGACGCTGACACGACAGGCATCACAGAAGCACTTGACAAAACTAAGCAAGAATTGACTGCTTTATCAGCCAATATCGAGAAAGTGCGAGATGATTCACTTGCAGCAGTAGAAGAAGCAAAACAACAACTCACTACTGTAGCTAACGATTTGAGCACAGCGAAGCAGGACTTGCAAGCACAAGCTAGTCAGTTGACTGCACAGGCTAGTGCACAGTCTGAACTAACCAAACGGGTCTCATCAGTTGAAGAAACCGCAAATGGTACGAAGACGACTGTCAGCGAGTTAAGCAAAACAGTAGCCCAAAACGGCAAAGATATTACAAGTGTAACTGCCAGAACTAAAACTGTTGAAGATGATTTGTCAGGAACTAAAACAACGCTATCTCAAGTTAAGACGACTGCTGACAGTACTAGTCAAAAAACAGCTACTTTAGAAACTGGCTTGGATAGTGTCAAGGCTGATTTAACAGCAACGACTACGACTGCGAATGCGACTAAAACCAATCTTGCTAACTATCAAGCTAGCAATGATAAAGCAGTAGCTAACTTACAAAGCAATCTACAAACAGCGAATGGCAATATTAGCAGTCTGCAGACGAAAGTTGAAGCAGTTCCTGGTCAGATTACAAGCGCGGTGTCTGCGGTTGAGGGTAAAATTCCTACGAGTGCATCTCAGAGAAATCTAGTACAAGGAACTTCAGATGTCTGGTCGCCATTCGTTAATATCACTACCAATACCGATTGGCAATACGATTTAGCAACTTTAAAATACGGCGATGACACTGGCATATACGCTGGCACAACTATTAATATCTTTGTTTATCTGTCTGCAGATGAAATTGCACTAGATAGTTCGGTAAGCCCACGCTTTTTCATTCAAGGAGCTGTTATTGACAAGAACGGCGATGAAACATGGACAGATTGGCATAAGTATAATCCGTTCTTTAACAAATGGTCAACTAATCTTGTCGTTGGTAATAATTACAAAATAGTCAAACTTTCGGCGAAAGTTTCTAGCGAAAGCTATTCAAACATCAATGGTTTCAAGATAAGCGTTCGTATTGATGGTGTTCAATCTGGGAAATTTCATCATAGAGCTTTGATGGTTACGACGGGAGATGTTTTTCCTGCCAGCTGGTTGCCAGCACCAGAAGACACAGCCACACAAATCAGCAACTTGTCTAGCCAAATCAAACAAACTGCTGACGGCATGACCTTGCTTGCAACTAAAACAGAGCTAAACAGTGCTAAGACAGAACTACAATCTGGTATCACGACAGCGACAAGCAAAGCTGATAACGCACAATCTACTGCGAACAGTAACGCACAAACAATCAGCACACACACGACACAGATTTCGGCACTTAATACAGGACTTTCTGCAAAAGTCTCACAGACTGATTTCAATACGCTGTCTGGTCGTGTAACAACTGCTGAAAACAACATTACTGCTAAAGCTAATGAGTTAAGCAGTAAGATTACGAGCGTTGAGGGTAAAATTCCTACGAGTGCCGGTGGACGAAATCTAGCTCTAGGCACAAGCGCTGATTGGAGCAATGGTTGGACAAGTTTCAACGGTCAAACTAATCAAACCAACTTTCTTTATCGCATTTATAATCGAGGCTTTAAGATTGGTGACAGAATCAATATTAGGCTTGTTTTGAAATACAGCAACATTGTAGCAGCCGAAGGACAAACAGCTTCAGGAATTGCACAATGCGCAGGAAATGTGACTAGCTGGGGTAGAGGACAGTTAGGCTCTGGCAGTTGGTTTAATTTTGATGGTAGCAGTGGAGAAATCGAACTCAAAGGTACAACAGTAGTTGATGAATATATGCTCGAAAACGAGTACTGGACTTGGCATTTACGTGTCGATTACGTAGCTAGCGGTAAGATTCAGTGGAAGGAAGCTAAAGCAGAGGTCGGTGATTTACCAACACCGTGGTCACCAGCACCAGAAGACTATGATAGCAAGCTAGCCAGTGCACAGTCTGAAATCAAACAGACAACAGACTCAATCACTGCGAGCGTGTCAAGTGCACAAACTGCAGCAAGTAATGCGCAATCAACAGCGAACACAGCCGTTTCAAAAGCTGACGCAGCACAAGCTGGTGTTAATACGCTAGACAGCACGACGGTTAAAACAGCTAGCTTAAATCTTGATAATAACGGTTTTGTTACCAAAGTCGGTAAAACAGTAAACGGAAATACTTTTGCGACAATGATTGCGCAAGATGAAAACGATGTGCAAATTATCGCTAAGAAAATGAAAGTTAGCGGTGACATGATTGTCAATGGTGCGATTACAGCAGAGAAATTAAATGTCGTCAATTTGTCTGCCGTCAACTCAAATCTCGGTAAAATTGAAGGTGGTTCGCTATTGCTACAAAAAAATAAGGCTGAAAGTAGCTCAATTGACAGTTGGGGCACATTCAACCGTCCAGCACATAAGCAAGGTCTATATATGGACAATCATGGATTGGCTTCATCTGGTCCGATTCAACGAAAAAATGGCAGCGAAACCACGCCGACAGATATGCCCTTGGCAGTTCTACAATCTGGTGAAGTACGCTTCTTAGTCGTTGATTACAACGATAATCTCGAGGACGTCCTACACCATGGCCTGTCTGACCCAGACTTCGGCGCAATCCGTTTTGAAATTGACAGCGAGCTTAAACGACGTTTAACCATGATGTCATCAGGCTATTTGAATTTCCAAGCGTCAAATTACACAGACTGGCAATCAACAGGTGTTAGCGGATGCGAGTATATGATTCAAGGGCGTTTGGTACTGGTTAACTACGACGTGACATTTAGTAGCGCTGGAACACATACGATTGGAAGTGTGCCGCAAGAATTTGTGAGAAAGTCACTCATGCTTACCGCCAAAGGCTGGAGCGTTATACCTAGAGACAAGAACGCGCAGCTCAATCCAGACGGTAGCTTGCATATTCTGGACGCAGAAGCTAACGTTAACTATCGCGGCACACTAGTATTTAGCTATTAATTATTTTTTTATAAAAAGGAGAAAAACAAAATGACAGAATTACTTGATGCTACTAAAATTACACAACCTTTTGATTTGCCAACAGCAGTCAAATACATGCGAGAAAACGGCGAATATATCCGCTATCGCTCAAACGGCTATGATTTATACATGTATATTTCAAAAGAACAAAAACCAGTTGTCATTGACGGCGTGCGTCAACTAAAAGAATTTGAAAAAGTTTTCGGTATCACACAATACGGCGGTTCAATTACTCAAATTCCGCTTGCTGATTTGCTTGACGCTAAGTGCTATATTATGCAGTTTGACGAGAGCGGCAATCCTATTTGGAGCGAGCCAACAGAAACAACTGCTATTGAATCTTAGGGAGCGAGAGGAGATTATGCATGTTGAAATTTTAACAGGGATATTTTCGTTGCTTGCTAGCCTGGTAGGCACTTTTGGCGGTATTTTAACGAGTACTAAGCTAACCAACTATCAAATCAACGAATTAAAGAAGCAGGTCGATAAACATAACAGCGTCATCGAACGTACCTTTAAGCTGGAAGAACACAGCAAGTATGTTGATGAACGCATCACACGCTTGGAAAGTGAGGTCGAGAAATGAAAAAGTATTTTGAAAAATTGGGAGTTAAGGTTTTGAAAACCATGGCGCAATCAGCAGTTGGTGTCATCGGTGCTAGCACATTAATTTCACAGGTCGATTGGAGAGTGGTTGTTTCAACCACTCTTTTGTCTGGCCTCGTTTGTGTACTGACTAATTTATCTGATTTGAAGGAGGAAGATGTCAATGAAGATTAAACGACTTTTAGCAGGAGCGCTTTTGAGCGCTAGCTTATTATTGCAGTCTACAGCTTACGCCGCAGTTGGCGACCAAGGTGTGGACTGGTCACGATACCAAGGTGCAAACGGTATCTTCGGATATGGTCATGACAAGTTTGCAATTTGTCAAATTGGCGGTGTTAACGGCGGCGGTATATACGGTCAGTCAACATACGAGACACAAGTGGCGTCAGCAATCGCACAAGGCAAGCGCGCTCATACGTATATCTGGTATCAAGTTGGGGGCAATGCTAGTCTTGGTGAACAAGTGTTAAATACATTCTTGCCACAAGTTAAAACGCCTAAAGGCTCAATTGTAGCCTTGGACTACGAAAGCGGTGCTAGCCCTGACAAACAAGCGAATACCAACGCTATCTTGCATGGTATGCGCATGATCAAAGCGGCTGGTTATACACCCATGTATTATTCAGGCAAGCCTTATACAGTAGCTAACGTGTATGTTGACCAGATTAACCGTGAGTTTCCCAACTCTCTTTGGATGGCTGCTTATCCAAATTATGCAGTGACCCCAAAACCGAATTACAATGTCTTCCCGAGCATGGACGGTGTAGCAATTTACCAATTTACGTCAACATATATCGCAGGTGGTCTTGATGGTAATATTGACTTGACTGGTATTACAGACAATGGCTATACTAAGAACAACAATCCACAAACCCAAACACCAGCAATCAATCAAGGTCAACAAGCGGACAACACGCCTAAATCTGATATTGCTGTAGGCAATCAAGTGAAAGTCAAATTTGGTGCGGGAAGCTGGGCGACTGGTGAAGCTATTCCAAGTTGGGTTAAGGGTCGCACATACAGCGTAGCTCAAGTAAACGGCAATCGTGTGTTACTTTCTGGTGTCAACTCATGGATTAATAAGTCAGACGTTGAAATTATTTCAGCAGCTAACACGCAAGCACCACAATCGACTGTAACTAGCACTTATGTAGTCCAATCTGGCGACACGCTTTCTGGTATCGCTTCTAAATTTGGGACAAGCTATCAAACGCTAGCAAGTCTTAATGGTATTTCAAATCCAAATCTCATCTATGTTGGTCAAGTATTGCGTGTCAACGGTTCAGCAAGTACTGGTTCAGTTTACTATACAGTGCGTTCTGGTGATAACTTGTCGGCAATTGCTAGCCGTTATGGTACCAGCTATCAATCAATCGCTAGTCTTAATAGTCTATCTAATCCAAATTTGATCTATGCAGGTCAAACGCTTAAAATTAAATAGCAAATACTTTAACACCCCTAGTCTTTGATTACTAGGGGCTTTTTTGGTATAATAAAGAAGAGGAAACAAGACTTGACTCTTGGCTCATGATGAGTTTATGGCTAGCTTTTGCTAGCCCTTTTTTTGTGCAAAAAAATAGACCACACGCTCGTGGTTTTTTTATTGGTTATGACCAGCTAAATTAGTTAACCAGATAAGTATTTGACCAGCTGTACGTGGTCAAAACCAGCTAATTACCAGCTTACGTGGTAGCCCAAAAACGTTGATTTATAAGCTTTTATAATCAAT
>ERZ1031719.204-NODE-204-length-28940-cov-36.869309_pt1 | contig 28940 bp, 19 predicted proteins | sample MGYA00516702_ERZ1031719 | MGnify/ENA primary metagenome ERZ1031719 (study PRJEB33719, sample SAMN04261227) | wastewater metagenome | biome: rural village; feature: human; material: feces | host: Homo sapiens | place: El Salvador | collected 2013-01-07 ...
TCGGCATCCTTGCCCAGGAGGGTAGGAGCGATGGAGATTCCGTCGAAACCATCACCTGCCAACTTCTTGTTGGTGTAGCGCTTGGCGAAGTTCTTGATTCCGGCAAGGTCGCAGAAGGTTGGCATCAGGTCGTAGAAGGCAAACTGGGTATCGTTTACGCTGCCCGCCTTGATGTGCTCCGGCCACCAGGCGATGAACGGGATGCGGATGCCGCCCTCGTAGCACTGGCGCTTCAAGCCCTTCAGCTTGCCGTCGCGACCGAAGAACTTTGGGTCGGCGCCGCCTTCTTCGTGAGGTCCGTTATCGGATGTAAAGATGACGACGGTGTTCTTGTCAAGACCCTTCACCTTCAGCTTGGCGAAGATTTCTCCTACATACTGGTCAAGACGGGTAATCATTCCGGCAAACTGTGCGTGGGTATGAACCACGGCGTTGTATCTTGAGTCTTCCCATCCTCCCCAAGTTTTATCATCAAAGAATTTCTTCTGATAGTTCTCTAAAATGGAATCTTCTGGTTGAGCCAACTCTGCGTGAGGTAGGGTATAGGTAAGGAATCCTACGAAAGGATGCTTATTATCCTGCTTGTCAATCCACTCCAAAGCCTTGTCGTGGATGATGCGGGCAGAATACTGCTTGCGTTTGAAATAGTCCTTGCCGAACATCGGGTATTGGATATTCTGCTCCATGATGTCTCTCACCACCGCCGTATCTCCCAAAGTCTTGCTGTAATGGTTGAGGAAGTTGGGATAATAAAGGTGGGCCTGGAACTGGCAGATGTAGCCGTAGAATTCATCTACGCCACGCTTGTCGGGAGTAGAGGCAGAACCTTCGTATCCGCCTGCCCACTTGCCGAAGACTCCGGTGCGGTAACCCTTGTCCTTCAGCATCTCAGGAAGAATCTTATGCTGTGGGTCGTAAGGTTCCTGACCCACAACAGAAAAGTCCTCATTTACTCCATACTTCACCATTGGCACGTTTCTCCAGTACTCCTTGTTCCCTCTTACGTGGGTATGACCGGTATGCTGACCCGTCATGATGGTAGCACGTGATGGGGCTGAAACCGGCGAACCGGCGTATGCCTGGGTGAATCGCATACCCTCTCTTGCCATCTGGTCGATATTGGGGGTATGGATGTAAGGCTGACCGTAGCAAGCCAAGTCACCATATCCCATATCATCGCAGAGGATGAAGAGAATGTTGGGCTGCTGTACGTTCTGCTTGGCGCACACCAGGGTAGGCAGGCAAATCATGCCTACCCCAGTGAGCCATATTGTCTTGTTTGTCTTCATAAAATTCTGTTTTTGGATTCTACTTATCTATATTTAGAATCTATTCATCTACCTTCAGATTCTTGCGGTAGTTGGCGAGCAACTTCTTCAGTTCCTTCTCAATCTTCTGAGTGCCTGGTTTGCCGTAGATATTGTGCAGCTCGTTAGGGTCGCTCTTGATATCATACAACTCCCAGTAGTCGATGTCGGCATCATCGGTGAAGTAATTGATAGACTTGAGGGCATTGAAGCAGTTGTTCTCTCTAGTGCCTGGCAGACCCTGGTACTTGTTTTCTACCACGGCTCTCTCGCCACCCTTGCCGTAGAAGTGAATCAGCTTGTAACGCTCGGTGCGCACACCGTCGTGCTTGCGTACCAGGTGGTAGGTAGGGTAATCATAATAATGATAGTACAGGCTCTTGCGCCACTTCTTCACTGGCTGGCCGGCAAACAGCGGCTGGAGTGATGTTCCTGGCATGTACTTTGGCTTATCCAGACCTGCCAGGTCGATGAAGGTAGGTGCGAAGTCGATGTTCTGAACCATCTGGTTGCACTCGCTCTTTGGCTGGATGTGCTTAGGATAGCTGATGATGAGTGGTGTATGGAATGACTCCTCGTACATGAATCGCTTGTCGAACCATCCGTGCTCGCCCATATAGAATCCCTGGTCGGATGTATAGACGATGATGGTGTTGTCGGTGAGATTGTTCTTGTCGAGATATTCCAGCAGTCTGCCCACGCTCTCATCTACTGAGGCAATCACAGCCATGTAATCGCGGATGTAGTTCTGGTATTTCCACTCGATCAACTCCTTGCCAGTCAGGTCCTTGCTCAGGAACTCACGGTTTCTTGGCATGTAGTAGGCATCGATGATGGCACGCTGCTGTGGAGTCATGCGGTTCATCTCGCCCATCAGTCCGGCATAGGAATCTCTTCCCTCTGGAGTAGAAGGATCGTACATCTCAGGAACCTTCAGGTCGCGTACCATCTCCATATACTTGTCGATAGACATCTTCTGGGTGGATGCGGCAGAACCACGGGTCTCGTAATCATCCCAGAAAGTTTCTGGCAACGGGAAGTTGACGTTGGCATACTTGCTTACATACTTGGTGTTAGGCATCCAGAGACGATGAGGTGCCTTGTGGTGAACCAGCAGACAGAATGGCTTGTTCTTGTCGCGGCTATTCAGATACTCGATGGCATGGTCGGTAATCAGGTCGGTGGCGTAACCCATCTCCTGCTTGAAGTTGCCATACTGGCCGGTAGAGGCGAAGGTTGGGTTGTAATACTGTCCCTGGTCATCCAATACGCGGTAGTAATCAAAGCCCTTAGGACTGCACGACATGTGCCACTTACCTACCACGGCAGTAGAATAGCCGGCACCCTGCAGCAGTTCTGAGAAGAAGGTCTTGGTAGAGTCAATACCCTCAGCCAGCTGGCGCTGTCCGTTCTGGTGGCTATAGAGACCTGTCATCAGGCAGGCACGGCTAGGAGTAGAGAGTGAGTTCTCTACGAAAGCCTGGTTAAACTTCATTCCTCTTTCAGCTAGGCGGTCGATGTTTGGAGTTGGAGCCAATTTAGAGATTGGGCTGCCGTATGCGCTGATGGCCTGTATGGCGTGGTCATCGCACATGATGTACAAGATGTTAGGTCGGTCTCCTGCATTCTGAGCGAAGAGCGACAGCGGCATTACCTGCAAGGCAGCGAATGCCAGTAATGAACGATTGAGTTGATTTCGGTTGTTATTCATCATGATTCTGGTGATATTAAATATTTCAAGTTTAGTATGGTCTCTTTACTTCTCCTTTACTTTCCTCTAACTTCCCTTAACTCCCCATATATTGATAAAATGCCAAAAAGAGGGGGCGCCATCGGTTGGCGCACCCTCTTTGATTTAACCTAAACACTACTATTTCTTCAAGAGAAACAGTTGAGTTATTCTTATAATAAACAAACCTAGTAAGCTTTTATCTTTTCAGGTTAGGGTTCTTCTCAACATCTGTTGTTGGATAAGGACAGTAAATTCTATCCTCTGTCCAAGAACCAGAAACTGTAACTTGCTCCTTAGCTGTAATGTTCTTACCGTTCTCTACTGCTACTACGAGAGGAGCATTAGCAACGCGGTAGTCGAAGTTCTTCTTCAACTCGTTCATACGAAGCTCGTCAGAACGGCGGGTAACCATAGATACCCAGTTGCCGGCAACTTCCCATCCGTGCTCAATGTAGCAAGCCTCAGCCAGCTGCTCTGCATTCATATCAGCAATCTTCACGGTAGTACCATTGCTCAAAGTAACGTTCTCAACATCGTTTACGGCACGGCTGCGAACCTGGCGGAGGCACTCCTTAGCCTTGTTCAAGTCACCACCTGAGCGAGCTGCGCTCTCAGCATACCAGAGAAGAATCTCTGAGTAACGGATGAGGTTGTGACGGCGGTCGTTGATCATACCACCCCAGTTAGGAGCCTGGTAATCATAAGCCTGACGGAGCATGTTGCCGTTCTCGTCTGAGTTAACGGTGAAGATACAGAACATTGGGTGATAAGCTTCAACCTCAGGAGTCTTTCCGTCTTCTTTAAGAGCCCACCAATCTACAGCCTTAGTAATAGTGTTTCCATCCTGGAATGTTACCTTAGGAGCGTAGATAGCATTCTTGCGAGCACCCTCTGGGAATCTCTTCCAGAATGCGATTTCACCCCAAGCGTCCCCCCAGCCACCATCGCCGAGACCTTCGAAGCGGCAGCAGGAAGAAAGCTGAGAGTCATGATCCCACCAACCGCGAGCGTCGTTGTTGATACCAAGCACGGTCTCCATGTTGTAGTTGTTGCCCATAGAGTAAACATCCTTCCACTCTGGGTTCAGGATGAAACCGTAAGAACCGTTGTTGTCGATGACAGACTTAGCCTGCTCTGCTGCGAGCTTGTAGTACTCTGTACCCATATTGAGTGGGTAACCAGCCATAGACATGTAAACTGCTGACAGGGTAGCCTGTGCAGCCTGTTTGGTTGTCCAGATATCAACACCGAACAAACGGCTAGGCTCCTTCTCATACTTGGTAGGAAGCTCGTTAACGGCTGCCTTCAAGTCTGAAACAATCAGTTCATATACATCCTTTACACTAGATGGAGCAACCTCCAACTGTGAAACGTCGGTACCGGTAATCAATGGCACAGGACCAAATACACGTACCAGATAGTAGTAAGCGTATGCACGCCAGAAATGTGCATTACCCAAAGCTACATCAATCTTATCCTGAGCAACAGGAGCCTTGCTTGCACTCTCAGTAATCAGGTTAGCTGCCTTGATTACTGAATAATGCTGGTTCCAGGCATCAGTAACGCCCTTGTTGGCACCATCAGATGCAAAAGCATCGAGGGCAGCACAAGCCTGCTTGTTAGAACCAGGGTTGGCTGTGATATCATCACCCTGCCACTGTGGGTACATAGGGTTGGTCCAACTCTGTGTCTGGTTTACTCGGTCATACAGTGCGTTAACACTTGCTGTCAGGTCATCTTCGCTATTGAAGAAGTTATCTGGGGTCAACTGTCCCTTAGGTTCCTCATCCAGGAAGTCTCCGCAAGAAGAGAAAGTAAGCAAGGATGCTGCCATGAGACAACCCATATATAATAATTTTCTAGTTCTCATAATTATTTCAGATTTTAGATGATTGAAGTTAGAAGTTTACACGTACGCCCATTGTGATGGTACGAGGATTAGGGTAAGCACCCATATCCAAACCGTTATCACGGTCAACACCATTATCACTGAATGATGCACCAGCAGGGTCGATACCCTTATAGCCGGTAATGGTGAAGAGGTTCTGAGCTGAGAGAGAGAGACGGATGTCCGCAATCTTTGTCACGCTGCGTGGGAATGTATAAGCAATGCTGATATTCTCACAACGCAGGTAATCTGCATTCTCCAACCACTTGTCTGAGTTACCGTATGTCTTGTTCTCGGCACCTACTGTTGGCATGGTGATTCCGATGTTGTTGAAGTAATCCTTATCGGTTACGAACATAGAGGCACCTACCATTGAGTTCATGGCGTAACGTACCATGTTCAAACGCTTAGCTCCGAAGGCTGCGTTGAAGAATACGTTGAAGTCCCAGTTCTTGTAGCTTACGGTGTTGTTCCAGCCCAAGGTAACGTCTGGGTTTGAACGGCCTAATACGAAGCGGTCCTTTGAAGCATCTGGAGTAGCGGTGGTTCCGCCGTCTGCTGTGTAATAGGTATCAATCCACTCGCCCTTGTCGTTCTTCTGCAAACCAGCCCACTTGAAGCCGTAGAATGTACCGATAGCCTCACCTTCCTTGATGATGGTACATGGGTCAACAGTACCTGGTGAAGGGCTGGTACCATAGAGAATAGGAGAATCTGCTGTCAACTTGGTTACCTCGTTCTTGATGTAGCTGGCATTCAAGGTTGATGACCATGACCAGTCTTTGGTCTGGATAATCTGTGCATTGATGGTTGCATCGATACCCTTGTTGCTTACCTCACCGGCATTTACCCAGTAAGATGTGCCACCCAGGTAACCTGGAGCTGATGTGGTCAGGAGGGCATCCTTGGTCTTCTTGTTGAAGTAGTCTAAGCTGATGTTCAAGCGGTTGCCGAAGAAACCGAGGTCAACACCGAGGTCAAACTGGTGAACCTTCTCCCATGTCAAGTCTGGTGTAGCAAGACCATTTGCCCAGTAACCTGTATATGACTGATTTGTACCGTATGTGAAACCGGTTGTACCCAATGAACCGAGAGTAGAATATGGAGAAATATCCTGGTTACCGATGATACCGTAGCTGGCACGGATCTTCATGTACTCTACTGCATCCTTGATTGGCTCCCAGAACTTCTCGTTAGAGATGGTCCAAGCTGCAGCTGCTGATGGGAAATAACCCCACTTCTTGTTGGTGAAACGGCTGGAACCATCCGCACGGAAGGTACCGGTCAACATATAGCGGTCTGCATAGTTGTACATAACGCGGGCTACACCTGAAAGCATGGTCCACTTGCTGTAACCGTTGCTAGGAGTCTTGGAAGCTGCATCTGCTACGTTCCAGTAGCCTAACTGCTCGTGAGCAATACCTGTACCAGTCATACCCATGCGGCGAACCTCGTTAGAGGTAACTTCCCATACACCTGTTGCTGTCAAACCGTGATCACCCCACTTGTTGCTGTAAGTCAAGTTGTTGGTTGACTGCAAAGCGGTAACGGTAGCATCGTTGTTGCCCATGTTGTTACCTGCTGCGTTCACCTTGGTAGATGTGAAGCTGTACCACTTGTAATCGTTATAGTCGATACCGTTGGTGGTGGTGAAGGTCAAGCCCTTGAGAAGATTGAACTTCAAGTCAACGTGACCAGTTACCATGGTACGCTTGCGGTCGTTCTGGCTGTCGTGAAGAATACCGTAAGGGTTGTTCTGGATGTTGTTGTATGGGTCCAGGTTGTACTTGCCGCTGGCTGCCATCATCTCCATGGTAGGAGAGTAGTTCAAACCTACCCAGATAGGGTTAGACTGGTTCTGGGCGAAGCCTGCACCAGAGTTGTCTGTCTGAGCGAGGTTAAGGTCGGCAGTCAATTCCAACCAATTGAATACCTTATTGTGAATGTTTGCCTTGATTGCGTAACGTCTTGACTTGGTGTCAACGATTACACCTTTCTGATCCATCAAGTTGGCAGAGAAGTAAGTCTGTGTTTTCTCGTTACCCTGTGAAAAGGCAACCTTATAGTTCTGGGTAACACCTGTCTGGAGCAACTGATCCATCCAGTCGATACCTGGCTTGGTACCATTCAAATAATCCTGTACAGCGCTCTGAGCCACACCCTTGTGGTCAACTAAAGCCTGTGCATACTGCTTGGTACCCATTACCTCAGGGATGTTGTAAGCGTTAGAGAAACCGAAGCTGCCATCGAAGGTAACCTGGGCTGCACCTGCCTTACCGCTCTTGGTCTGTACCATCACAACACCATTGGCACCACGGGCACCATAGATAGCGGTAGAAGAAGCATCCTTCAATACCTGAATGCTCTGGATATCTTCAGGGCTGATACCCTCAAGACCTGTCTCGCGAACGATACCATCGACAACGTAGAGAGGGTCGTTGCTCTTGTTTACTGAGCTGGCACCACGGACACGAATCTTCATAGATCCACCAGGTACGCCGCTAGACATAACCTGTACACCAGACATACGACCGTTGAGGGCATCCTCAACACGTGCAACCGGCTGATCCTTGAAGCTCTTGCCTTCCATCACAGCAACAGAACCTGCCAAGTCTGCCTTCTTTACTGTACCGTAACCGATGACTACAGTCTCTTCGAGCATGTTGGCATCGTCTTGCATGGTGATTTTCAATGGAGCACCATTCCATGTTACAGTCTGCGCCTTGTAGCCAATAGATGTAATGGTCAGTTTGGCACCTTTCTTTAAGTTAGAGAGCGTAAAGTTACCATCGATATCGGTAACAGTACCGCCTACCTGTCCATCAACTCTAATGGTAGCGCCAATGAGAGGCTCACCAGCAGGGTCGATGACATTACCAGTACAGGAATTTTGCTGTTGCGTAGCAGTTGCAATCAAGCTTTGGCTTGCTAACGCTGGAACGGCGCAAAGAGGTGACATAGTACCTAAAAGAGCCGCAAAATAAAAATTCACTTTTTTGTCCATAAGTGTAATTGTTTACGTTAGTTATTTAGATAATAATTTTATTCTTTTTTATTTTTGCTTTATATCTGCCTGACAGACATTTCTATCTGTTTAGTAGGCAGCAATATTGTTGATGTAAGGGCAACCTCGGGCATCATCGAATACGATGCGAAGACCATTGGTTTTGATCTTGTCAAATCTGAGGATGCGCTTGTAACCGATTGTCGTTGTCTCTTCCTTCTGATTGAGTTTCACCCAGTTCTTGTCTTGGAGATAATAGACTGTAAAGGCTTTTACCCGTTGTCCCAATGGGATGTATTCCTGAAGCATAAGGCGAGAGATTTCTTGTGTCTTGCTCAGACGGAATTCGATGCTTGCTCCTTTGACCGTTTTCGATGCCCAGAACGTGTCGTATTTCCCGTCGGTCATATTTTTGCCAATGTTTTTGCCTTGTTGGCTATCCGTTTTAGGAGTGATGCCTTTCAAGACATTGTTGGACAATTCTTGCTGTATCTTCTTGTGGAAGTTGACTGCATTGGCTGAGTCAATAGGATGAATGAGCCCATCTTTATTTACCGGAAAATTAAGCAAGAATGTGGCATTGTGCCCTACACTTCTATAATAAAGATCGCATAACTGGTCAACGGTTTTGACCTTATTGTCCTCAGTTTCGTGATAGAACCATCCTGGTCGGATGGATACATCACATTCTGCGGGGGTCCATTGATTACCATTTTCCCAGCCGAATTGCAGTTGCTTGTAGTTTTTATAGCCTGGATATACGGTATTGGAAGGAATCATAGACCAGCAGGTTTCGCCTGCAAATCCGTTTTCGTTTCCTACCCATCTGCACCCTGGTCCGCCATCACCGAAAATAGTGGCATTTGGCTGGAGACTATCTACAATCTGGAAGATTTTAGGGAAGTCGTAGTAGTGCTTTCTGTCGATGGTTCGTTTTTCCTCTGCTCCTCCGTACCATCCATCTCCTCCGTTGGCTCCATCAAACCAGATTTCGAAGAGTTCACCATAGTTGCTTAGCAGTTCCTTGAGTTGGCGCTGGTAGAGTTTCAGGTAATATGGTGAGCCGTAACTGGCCTGATTTCTGTCCCAAGGTGAGAGGTATATGCCGAACTTCAATCCATATTTTTGGCAAGCTTTGGAAAGTTCTCCCACGACATCACCTTCACCATTCTTATAAGGAGTGTTTCGGATGCAGTAATCTGTCGTATGGGTTGGCCAAAGGCAGAAGCCATCATGGTGCTTTGCCGTGATGATGACTCCTTTCATACCTGCAGCAGCAAGTGTTCTTGCCCATTGCTCGCAGTCCAATTTCTTGGGATTGAAGGTTTTTACATCCGAGTTTCCGTATCCCCATTCTTTGTCATTGAAAGTGTTCAATCCAAAGTGGATGAAAGCGTATGTTTCCATTTTCTGCCATTCTACCTGTTTGGTAGTAGGAGTTGGTTGCACAGGCTCCAGTGACTTGGATGTCTTTTGTGCCGAAATTGCCAGTGTTGAGATTCCCAACATCATGGCAATCAGAAAGCATTTTCTCATGTTGTTTCGGTTTAAGTTATTTTTTCTCGTACGCAATGTATCTTCTCATACCTTTTATATATAGAGAGATAGATTATATATAGAGAGATAGATTTATATTAATCAGGTTTTTGTTAGTCATGTATATAGTTGTCAGTTAGAGAGAGGTATTTGCTAAGCATAGAGTAATCTGTATCTTGCCATGAGACAGGCTCCCACTACGCCCGCTTGACCTTTCAGTTCGGAGGTTACAATCTTAGAATCCTCGTTCATGACGTTGAGAGAGAATCTCTTGATGCCCATTCTGATAGGCAATGTCAGATAATCTCCTGTAGCCGACATTTCGCCTCCGATGACCAGCATTTCCGGGTTGAAGACGTTGATGATTCCTGCCAGTTGTTTTCCCAGTTCATCTGCAACATGTTGTAGGATAACTAAGCTGAGCACATCTTCTTTTGCGATGGCGTCCAGAATATCTTGTAAGTTTAACTCTTCTTTTCTGTTTACCACCTTGTCTGAAAGTATGGATTGTTTTCCTTCCAGTAGTGCTTCGGTCAATTTTCTTTTCAGAGCTCTGCCAGAAGTTTCAGTTTCTATGCAACCGATTTTTCCACAGTGGCAGATGATGTTGTTGTTGTAGCCAGGTGTATGTCCAAATTCACCGGAATATCCAGACTTTCCATAATAGAGTTTACCGTCTATGATGATTCCGATTCCGAGACCCCAGCACACATTCACAAAGATAATGTCTTTCATTCCTTTACAGCAGCCTTTGATGTATTCTGCATAGGTCATGCTTCTGGTGTCGTTTTCGATGCAAACCGGCAAATTGATCATTTCTGATATTTCCGTTGCCAAAGGTTTTTCGGTAAATGTAAACATATTGTATGCCGTTCCTTCAAAAGGATTAACGCGTTCTGCTACATTGACACAGACATTCAGTATCTCCTCTTTCTTGATAGGAAGACTGTCTATGAAATCATTGATGATGCTTCCGAGTTTTTCCAGATTCTCCGGAGTGTTTTCGTAACAGTAGGGAATTTTTGTCTTTTCCACTATCTGGTTGCCGCAGAAATCACTTGCAGAAAGTGCCAGACTGTCCATTTCCGGATTGGCACCTATAAAGTAACCTGCCTTGGGCTTCAAACCGTAAAGCATTGGGATGCGCCCCATGGCAGTTTCCTTCTTTCCGAATTCTTTGACTATTCCCACTGTCATCATCTCATTCAAGGCGCTTGTCGTGGTTGGGAGACTTACTCCTATACTCTTAGATATTTCCGGGATAGTGGATTGTCCGTGAGATATAAAATGCTCCAAGATTTTCTTAGGTATAGTAGCTTTTTTACCTATATTCTTAATATATTTTATTATCTCTTGTTTCATAAGTAATATTTTTTATTTGCAAAGATAAAGCTTTTATTAATACGTGCAACTTTTTTGTAGTTAATAAACCTTAAATGTGTTTATTTCTTTACTTTTTTATTATTTTGAGGCTGTTTTTAGCCCCTACACCTTATTTATATATATAAGTAAACTTTAGAGTTTCTATCTTAAAGTCCTTTTTATTAAAATTCTTATGATAGAAAATAGTCTCACTCTTTCCGTGAGTTATATTTTGTTCCTTTGCACGTAAACATCTGATAATGTGGCAAATATACACTTATCTGCATAAAGATGACAAGATACGAAAAGTATTGGTGTTTTAGATTTATTAACCATAAAACCTTTGAAGTAACACAAAAAACATATATCTTTGCAAAATAAAATATTTTATTAAAATATTGGCAACTAATAAAAGATATTAGAAAGATTAAAACCTCATATTTGAATAACTAGATCAAACTAACAACTGAATACGATATGAATCAGATTAAAAAACTATTTCCTGCATTCGCCCTCATGGCTTCCTTGGGGATGAATCCTGTGTGTTCTTTGGCTGCAGAAGTCAATGTGATTCCAACACCAGTCAAACTCACCCAACAGCGTGGAGAATTTATTTTGCCTTCCAGCCTTGGTATTTCCTACAATACAGAGGAAGGTAAAGCGATAGCTGGTTATCTGGCAGACAAGCTCAAGACTTCTACTGGATATGAGGTCAATGTGGGCAACAAGAAGGGAAATGTCTCTATCATTATCAACCCTTCGATGAAAATGAATGAGGAGGGCTATCGCCTTCAGGTTACTGCCAAGGGAGTGGTTATCAAAGCTAAGACTGGCAAGGGAGCCTTCTATGGTATGCAGACCTTCCTGCAGTTGTTGCCAGCGGAAGTGGAAAGTGCTTCTCTGGTAAAGGGAGTCAAATGGGTGGCACAATGTTGTGATATTGAAGACTATCCTCGTTTCGGTTATCGTGGTTTCCATCTCGATCCATGCCGTCATTTCATTACTGTACAGAATGTGAAGAAGCAGATTGACCTGATGGCTTCTCTCAAGGTCAATACGATGCATTTCCATCTGACGGAAGATCAGGGCTGGCGTATTGAAATCAAGAAATATCCTAAACTGACTTCTATCGGTGGTTATCGCAAGGAAGGCGATGGCTCTATCTATGGAGGTTTTTATACACAGGAGGAGATTAAGGATATCGTGGATTATGCTACCAAGCGCTATATGACGGTGATTCCTGAGGTGGATCTTCCTGGACACATGATGGCGGCTATTGCTGCTTATCCGGAATTGTCCTGTAAGGGAGAGCAGTGGACTCCAAGAATGGTTTGGGGTATTGAGGACATCGTGATGTGTCCTGGTAAGGAATTGATGTTCCATTTCCTGGATGATATCTTCAAGGAAATGGTGCCGCTCTTCCCTGGCAAATATTTCCATATAGGTGGCGACGAGTGCCCGAAAACCAGTTGGAAAACCTGCCCGACTTGTCAGAAGCGTATTGTTGATGAGCATCTTCAGGGCGATAGCAAGCACTCTGCAGAGGAAAGACTACAGAGCTATGTGATCAAACGTGTAGAAAAGATGCTGGAGAAGTATGGTAAGAAAATCATCGGATGGGATGAAATTCTGGAAGGTGGATTGAGTGAGAATGCTACCGTCATGTCTTGGCGAGGTATTGATGGAGGTATCGAAGCGGCTAAGCAAGGGCATGATGTTATCATGACTCCTGGTTCTGGTGGTCTTTATCTTGACCATTATCAGGGCGACAGTAAGATAGAACCAATCACGATTCCAAGCAGTCCTGTCTATCTGGCCAAAACCTATAGTTTCGACCCTGTTCCTGATGTGATTCGCAAGGCTGGACTTGATAAGTATATTTTGGGTGTGCAATGCAACAACTGGTCTGAATATATGTATTCCAATGCCAAGATGGAGTATATGATGTATCCTCGTGCCCTGGCACTCTCTGAGGTTGCCTGGTCGCCATTGAGTCGTAAGAACTTTACGGATTTCAGCAAGCGAGTGGATGCTAACCTCGTAAGACTTGATGAACGTTGTATCAAATATCATCTTCCTCTGCCGGAGCAGCCATACGGATCCTGCGATAAAGTGGTGATTACCCAGGATACTACCGTAACCTTTACCACTTCCCGTCCGATGAAAATGGTCTATACACTGGATGGCACGATGCCTACTCCAGAGTCTCTGGTCTATACTGCTCCTATCCCTGTAAACCATGATTGTATCATTAATATTGCTACGGTTTTGCCTTCTGGTAAGATGAGTCGCATCAGAACCATCCAGGTGGAGAAACAGAATTATGCTCCTTCTGTTGAGGTGAAAGATGTAAAGCCGGGTTTGGAGATGAAGCGTATCAAGGGGTATTATCATCATGTGAATGACTTAGAATGGACGGATGGCGTCTGGGAAAATTCTGTTATCCGCAACTTTGGCGAAATGAAATTGAAGCAGGCTGACGATGCCCGCACCTTGCGTGGAGAGAATGGTTATGCTGCTATTGCTGAAGGATATGTGATGGTGCCAGAGGATGGTGTATATTACGTTTCTTCCCGTGCCGACCAGGTTTGGATTGACAGTAAGTTGCTTATCGACAACTCCAGCGAAGTGAAGAGTATTTCCCATCGTGACAACTGCGTAGCTTTGGCTAAGGGGTTACATCCTATCAAGTATGTCTTCATAGCCAATATTACTGGTGGCTGGCCTTCTTGGTGGAACGGACTCAACCTGCAGATGCGCAAGGATAATTCCAAGGAATTTGCAAATGTTGAAGATAGTCAACTGTTCCATTAAATATATAATAAGGTAAAACCTGTTTTTAAATCATAAATATTCATGAATATGAACAAAAGAAATTTCATGTTTCTTGCCCTATTGGGTGCCATGGTTCTTAATGGGCATGGCGAAGTAAGGGCGCAAGATGCCAGCAGATGGCATAATGTAGATGTCAATCAGCAGAATCGTGCTCCTCGCCGTGCTGCGTTCTTTGCTTTCGAGAATCAGGATAAGGCTCAGGCTTTCGAGAAGAAAAATTCAGCCAACTACCTTTCGATGGAAGGCACTTGGAAATTTAATTTCGTCAAGGACTACAACAAGCGTCCTGTCAATTTCTTCGCTGCCAACTTTGATGATTCTCAATGGAAGGATTTTCCTGTACCTGGCTTGTTTGAACTGAATGGCTATGGCGATGCTACTTATAAGAATATCGGTTATGCCTGGGCTACCCAGTTTGATCCAAATCCTCCTTATATCAGCGAACTCAATAACTATACGGGTTCCTATCGCCGCACCTTTGACCTGCCTAAGGACTGGAAGGGCAAGGATGTGTATTTCCATGTAGGTTCTGCTACCAGCAATTTGACTCTCTGGGTGAATGGCAAGTATGTGGGATATAGCGAAGACAGCAAGGTGGCTGCAGAGTTTAATATCTCCAAATATTTGAAACCAGGCAAAAATCTCATTGCCATGCAGGTGATGCGCTGGTGTGATGGTTCTTATTTTGAGGATCAGGATTTCTGGCGTTTTACAGGAATTGCCCGTGAGGTATATCTCTATGCCCGTCCGAAAGTTCATGCAGCCGATATCCGTCTGGATGCAGGTTTGGAAAATCAATACCGGGATGGTGTCCTGAACTATCAGGTAGCCTTGAAGGGTGGTAAGACTGATGTTACTCTTACATTGTGTGATAAGGATGGCAAGAAGATTGCTGAGGCTTCTGGTGTACAGGGTACTATTAAGGTGCCAGGGGTGAAGGCATGGACTGCAGAAACACCTTATTTATATAAGGTATTCATCACTTTGAAAAACAAGCAGGGTGTATCGGAGGTTATTCCTCAAAAGATAGGTTTCCGCAATGTGGAAATCAAGAATGCACAGCTCCTGGTTAATGGCAAGCCTGTCTTGATCAAGGGTGCTAACCGTCATGAAATAGATCCTGATGGTGGCTATGTGGTCAGCGTGGAGCGCATGATTCAGGATATTAAGATTATGAAGCAGTTGAATATCAACGCTGTTCGTACCTGTCATTATCCTGATGATCCTCGCTGGTATGACCTCTGTGATGAATATGGAATCTATGTGACTGCCGAGGCAAATCTTGAATCTCATGGTATGGGATATGATGAGAAATCTCTCGCCAAGTTCCCTGAATACCTCCAGACTCATATCGAGCGTAACGAGGGTAATGTGAAGACTTTCATCAACCATCCTTCCATCATCGTATGGAGTTTGGGTAATGAGTGTGGCTATGGCATCAACTTTGAGAAGACCTATGACTGGGTGAAAGCCTATGATCAGACTCGTCCTGTGCAGTATGAGCGTGGTGGATATGACAGTAAGACAGATATTCATTGTCCGATGTACATCGACTACGAGGAGAGTGAGAAATATTGCAAGAGTGATGGCGTAAAACCTTATATCCAATGTGAGTATGCTCATGCGATGGGTAACTCAGAGGGCGGTTTCAAGGAGTACTGGGATCTGATTCGCAAATATCCTAAGTATCAGGGTGGATACATCTGGGACTTTGTAGATCAGGGTCTGCGTGACAAGAGTCCGATTACAGGCAAGGAAATCTTTACCTATGGTGGCGACTATGGGCGTTATCCTGCCAGTGACTACAACTTCAATTGCAATGGTATTATTGCTCCAGACCGCCGTTTGAATCCGCATGCCTACGAAATCCAGTATTGGCATCAGAATGTATGGATCAAGGATCTGGATGCCGTGAATGGTGCTTTCAATATCTATAATGAGAATTTCTTCAAGAAGATTGACGACCTGCACCTTACTGCAACTATCTATGCCAATGGTGTGAAGTTATCTACTGTTGAGATTCCTGAGACTAAGGGTATTGCTCCTCAGACAACTAAAATGGTGAAGAGTGATGCTTTGAAGTATGCTATTGCTGAAGCAGAGACTGAACATGGTAAAGAGGAAATTACAGTCAATTTTGCCTTTGCCAGCGATGGTACAGAACCATTGGTAGAGAAAGGACAGGTAATGGCCCGCCAGCAGTTTGTCATCAATGAATATCAGTTTGATAAGGTAGATACTCCTATAGCGGCGACTTCTACTAAGATTTCTGGTAAGAAAGGGAAACTCCAGAGTACCAGCAATATAGAGGTAGAGGAAACCAATAGCTATGTGAAGGTTTCTGCCAAGAGAATGTCGGTTACTATAGGCAAAAAGACGGGTTTGATAGACTATCTTGACGTGGACGGTGAGCCTATCTTGAAATTCCGCGAGAGCATGAAGCCTGAATTCTGGCGTGCTCCTACTGATAATGATTATGGTGCTTCTTTGCAGAAGGAGTTGAAGGTTTGGAAAAATCCTGTAATGAACTTGAAGTCATTCGACAAGAGTGAGATGAAGGATAGTGTTGTTTTGACGGCTACCTTTGAAATGCCTGAGGTGAAGGCTGAGTTGGTACTTCGTTATCGCATCAATGCGGTAGGTGAGGTTTCTGTTACCGAGAAGATGACCACGGATAAAGCGGCTAAGATAGCTGACTTGTTCCGATATGGTATGGTATTGGATTTGCCGGCATCATTCTCTAAATTGGAGTATTATGGCCGTGGTCCGGAGGAGAATTATATCGACCGTCATTCTTCTACCTTTATTGGCAAATATGAGTCGGATGTAAAGGATGAGTATTATCCTTATGTTCGTCCTCAGGAGAGTGGCAACCATACAGATATCCGTTATTTCTCCATCTTCAATCCTGCATCAGGCAAGGGTATTACTTTCGAGGGGTATGCTCCGATGGAGTGTAGTGCCATTCCTTATTCTATTGAGGATTTGGATTCTGGTGATGAAAAGGAGCATGCTTGGGGACAGCATAGCGGTGATTTGGTTGACAAGGGCTTGACACAGGTACATATCCAGCAACGCCAGTACGGCTTAGGTTGCATCGACAGTTGGATGACAAAGCCTATGGAGAAATACCGCATGCATTATGGCGACCGCGAATTCCGCTTCGTTATCAAGGCAAAGTAGTTTTATTTTCAAGAAGTCATATTTGTACGAGAATAGGTTTACAATGGGCGGCGCTTTCCTGCGGATTTGCAGGCGGCGCCGCTTTCCTGTTTGACTATCATGAGTATTGGTTTCTGAAAAGAATTAGTCAAAAGACTGGCAATATGATCCACCAAGTATTTTAAACGTACTCTTATTATAAAATAGATAGTTAAACACAACAATTTATATGGTTATAGCTTTGTATTTGTATGTCGATTGCTTTGTGTCGAATCTTTCTGCCTATTTATGGTAGAATCTCGCAAGAGGGAGTTTCTTGCCTTCTTGTATTCCTGATTCTCCTGCTCATAGTAGTGAGCGTAATTGAAGAAAGGCTCACTGACCGCTTCGGTACTCTCTGCGGTAAATGTATGACCATAAGGGTCTGAAGCCTTGATTGTTATTCTGGCATTCGGATTCTTTGGGACATAATAATACAGATGGTTCATGAGCAGATAACTGTTGCCCTTGCTCACAAAACGATAGGATACTGATTCGCTGTATTTATGATGATAGCTAGCGGCAAAGGCATCCTGACCTTTGCTGCTGATGCGGTGCATCCGGTATTCCTTGCCATCTTCTATTGCCACAACCCGCCAGTGGGAGTCGGCGTTAAAGACATTGGCTACCAGTATATTCTTATCTTTATCTTTGGAAAGTCCCCAGTCCTCAGCATACGATTCGCCATTGAAGTCGGTCTGTGCTCTGAAGATGGTCATCTGTTTGTTCTTATCCCAGAATGTGCCCTTATAATAGCAATCGGTAAGGCGGGTACCAATGAACTGATAGACATAATAGCCGTTTGGTGTACCGCAGATATTTATGTTGGATTGCCAGATATTGCCACATGCTGCAGCATGACAATGCTCCATCACATCCTCGCCCTCATACCGGATTTCATGGTTGCAGGCGAAATGGGTGTGACCGCAAAACAGTTCGTATCCTCCCTCAAACTGATGCAGAAGTGCCAGAAGTTGGGATAGGCGAGAGGAGGAATAATGTCCCTTCTCATTCTCTATGCCAAGAGGTTTGGCTTTGCCGAAAGGTGCATTTCCGAAGGTGAAAGGAATATGATAACAGAGTACTACCTTTTTGTTTTTGGGAGTGAGGGCGAGGTCCTGCTTGAGCCAGCGCATCTGACGCTCTCTCAGTTCGCCTGGTGAATAATAGGCCTTTCCACGATAGAAGAAGCAGTTGTTGATGCACACAAAATGCTCATCGCCACGGTCGAAAGAGTAGTCGGTAGGTCCGAAGTTTTCCTCCCACTTACGTCTGTAGAGTGCCTTTCCGTCCTGGTCGTGATTGCCGATGACGGAGAAGAGGCGCATCTCTGATGAGCCCAAGGCTTGGCGTATCTGCCTCTCCAGGTGTGCATTATATCCTCCGTAATACTGTACGTCATCTCCCATGCTGAGTCCATAGACAGGAGTCCCGGCAGGCAGACTTTTGATGGTCTGCTTGATATCTGCCATCGTCTGGGTGGTAAATCGCTCTACGTCGCTCTTCTTGATGGGGTTGTCGGTGGGCGAGGTATAATAAGGACTGTAGGCATTGGTAACCTGCGGGTCGCCGATGACAATCATCTTATAACTGATTTCCTTTCCTCCAGGTAGTCTTTTCAGGGTAAAATCATATATTTTCTTTTTCTTGGATACTGGCTGGTAGAAGCAAGCCGTGCAATCTGTAGCAGAATGGGTAGGAACCTCACAGTCGGCAGGCACGCAGTAGTAGATGAAGCGGGCAAGACTGTCCCGTTTCATCTTGTATCTTCCGAGCGAATCAGTCTTCACGCAGTTATATCCATCGCTTACGATGACGTTCGCCACACCTTTTCCGTCAGTATATCTCAGGGTACCTATGATATTGAAGTCCTGCTTGATGACAGGTTTTATCTTCTTGATGGTATCTTTTGCCACGGTTATCTTCTTGCGGATATCTGGTGCCTTGACAGCGGTAGGCTGAGGCTCCTTCTGATTGCGCAGATGAAGGGTGACCCCGATTGCGATGAGAGCGCAGCAAACGAGGGATATGATAGCAATATATATCTGTTTTCTTTTCATTTTTTCAGTTAATAAAAGCTTAGACTCATAAGAATGAGCATTTTTATCTTGCAAAAATACGCATTTCTCATGTGATTACGGAAGATATTGATTTAAAAATGTCTAAATGTTACCTTTAGGTAACTTGCCTTTGGATAATATTTTGTATTTTTGCATTTCTGATATTGAATCTGCGTTCTCTGTATTTGGGGAACAAAAGAGTTCTGTCGACAATGTTTTAGATTCAGAAATAAGATAGAAAAATATAATGGCAAACGATAATAAAGGTCTTACGCCGATGATGCGGCAGTTCTTTGAGATGAAAGCAAAACATCCCGAGGCACTGTTGCTTTTCCGATGTGGTGACTTCTATGAAACTTATTGCGAGGATGCTATAGAGGCTTCCAAGGTGCTCGGTATTACCCTGACTCGTCGTAATAATGGCGGTTCGGCAGGTGGTGCTGAAATGGCTGGTTTCCCTCATCATGCACTCGATACTTATCTGCCTAAGTTGATACGTGCTGGCAAGCGTGTTGCCGTGTGCGACCAGCTGGAAGATCCAAAGAAGAAACGCTTGGAAATCAAGGGTAAGAAGGGACTTAGCCAGATGGATAAGATGGTGAAGCGTGGCATTACGGAACTGGTGACTCCGGGTGTGGCGATGGGCGATAACGTCTTGAACTACAAGGAGAACAATTTCCTTGCTGCTGTCCATTTCGGAAAAGCTTCTTGTGGTGTAAGCTTCCTCGACATCTCTACGGGCGAATTCCTTACAGGGGAAGGTACTCCCGACTATGTGGAGAAGCTGATGGGCAACTTCCAGCCGAAAGAAGTGCTTTATGATCGTGCCATGAAACAGAAATTCGAACAGTGTTTCGGAACTAAATACTGTACATACGAATTGGACGACTGGGTTTTCACCGAACAGACTGCCCGACAGAAACTCCTCGGTCATTTCAAGACCAAATCCTTGAAGGGTTTTGGTGTAGAACATCTGAAGAACGGTATCATTGCCAGCGGAGCCATCATGCAGTATCTGGAGATTACCCAGCATACCCAAATCAATCATATTACAGCACTTTCCCGTATTGAGGAGGATAAGTTCGTGCGTATGGACCGCTTTACCATCCGTAGTCTCGAACTGGTGGCTCCGATGCAGGACGATGGTTCGTCGCTTCTGAATGTCATCGACCGCACCGTAACGGCAATGGGAGGCCGTATGCTCCGCCGCTGGCTTGTCTTTCCACTGAAAGATGTGCGTCCAATCAATGAACGACTCGACATCGTGGAATATTTCTTCAAGGAACCGGAGTTCAAGCAGTTGATGGATGATCAACTGCATCGTATCGGTGACCTGGAACGTATCATTTCCAAAGTGGCTGTGGGTAGAGTTTCGCCTCGTGAAGTTGTGCAATTGCAACATGCCTTGGAGGCTATCCAGCCAATCAAGGTGGCTTGTCAACATGCCAAGAATGAAGCCTTGCAGCGAGTGGGTGAGCAACTCAATCTCTGTGAAACGCTGAAAGAACGGATAGCAAAGGAAATCCAGCCGGATCCTCCGCAGCTTATCAATAAGGGCGATGTTATCGCTGATGGCTACAATGCAGAATTGGACGATCTGCGTTCCATCAGCCGGCATGGTAAGGACTATCTGCTCAAAATACAGGAGCGTGAGATAGAGAAAACAGGTATTTCCAGCCTGAAAGTGGGTTATAATAATGTATTTGGCTATTATTTAGAGGTGCGCAATACCTTCAAGGACAAGGTGCCTGAAGACTGGATTCGCAAGCAGACGCTTGCTCAGGCAGAGCGATATATTACTCAGGAACTGAAGGAATATGAAGAGAAGATTCTCGGTGCCGATGAGAAAATTTTGATTCTCGAAGCCCAACTCTTCAATGAACTGATAGCTTCGATGCAAGAGTATATTCCTCAGATACAAATCAATGCCAACCTCATTGCCCGTATGGACTGTCTTCTTTCCTTCTCGAAGGCATCGGAAGAAAACCACTATGTGCGTCCTGTCATCGACGATTCTGAGGTGCTCGACATCAAGCAGGGACGCCATCCTGTGATAGAAACTCAGTTGCCTTTAGGTGAGCGATATGTGCCAAACGATGTGTTGCTCGATACTGAAAAGCAGCAGATTATGATGATTACGGGTCCTAATATGGCCGGTAAATCTGCGCTTTTAAGGCAGACGGCCTTGATAGTTCTGCTGGCACAGGTAGGCTGTTTCGTACCAGCCGAGAGTGCAAGAGTAGGTCTGGTGGATAAGATATTCACCCGTGTGGGTGCCAGTGATAATATCTCGCTTGGTGAATCTACTTTTATGGTAGAGATGACCGAGGCTGCGAATATCCTGAATAATGTTTCTCCTCGTTCCCTGGTTCTCTTTGATGAGTTAGGACGTGGTACTTCTACTTATGATGGAATCTCAATAGCTTGGGCTATCGTGGAATACTTGCATCAGCACAAGAAGGCGCAAGCACGTACGCTCTTTGCTACCCACTATCACGAACTGAATGAGATGGAAAAGAATTTTCCTCGCATCAAGAATTTCAATGTAAGCGTGAAGGAGGTGGATGGCAAGGTTATCTTCCTGCGTAAGTTGGAACCGGGTGGAAGCGAGCACTCTTTTGGTATTCATGTGGCTGAAATAGCCGGTATGCCTCGTAGCATCGTAAATCGTGCCAATGTTATACTGAAACAACTGGAGGATGACAATGCGGGTGTGGGTGCTGCCGGCAAACCTAATATGCAGCATTTGGATGAACCGAAGGATGGAGTACAACTCAGTTTCTTCCAGCTTGATGATCCGGTTTTGAGTCAGATACGCGATGAGATATTGGGTTTGGACATCAATAATCTCACACCGGTAGAGGCTTTGAACAAACTCAATGAAATCAAGAAGATTTTGATGGGAAGATAAGAAGTAGATAATGATGAATTGAAAATAAAAACTCTCCCTTGTTCAGGATTGGATTCCTGCAAGGGAGAGTTTCTTATTTTATAGAAAAACAGTTCTAACTGTATGGTTAAAATAGAAAATGGTTCCTATATGCTACTGCATTGACAAAGTAAGTATTACTGCCTCGGCAAAGTAAATACTACTATCCGCAATAACATAACAAGCCCAAACAAGTCCTATTTTTCTTGTTTCTCTTCCAGAGCCTTTGCTCTCTTAAAACTGGAGGCGATGCTCCAAACTCCCAGAAGAATGAGTGGGATACTCAATATCTGTCCCATATCCATAGGAAGTCCAGCCTCAAATGCCACCTGAATCTCCTTCGTATATTCGATGAAGAAGCGGAAGGTGAAGATGAGGGTGATGCAGAGGCCGAAATATAGGCCTGTACCCACACTCTTAGGACCTTTCTTCTTATAGATGAAGAGAATGAGCAAGAAGATAATGAGGTAGGCGATGGCCTCGTAGAGTTGTCCTGGATGGCGAGGGTATTGATCTTCACGAACAAAGATGAATGCCCAAGGCACATCAGTCACCTTGCCGATAATCTCTGAATTCATCAGATTACCCAGACGGATAAACATGGCTGCAATACCGGAGACAATACCCATATTGTCGAGCACAACCCAGCCCTTTACCTTCATGTTGCGGCAGTAGAGCCAGATGGCAACAAACATTCCGAATACACCACCATGACTGGCCAGTCCTTCATATCCTGTAAGTTTCCAACTGCCATCCGGCATGTGGTGCATAGGTATCAGCATCTCGATGAAGTGTTCCCATTGCGTAAGGAAATACTCAGGCTGGTAGAAGAGGCAATGACCGAGACGTGCACCTACCAGAATACCGAAGAAGATATAAAGGAAGAGAGGCTCAAACTTGGCATCGCCCAACTTCTGCTGCTTGTAGAGTCGCTGCATGAGCAGATAGCCCAAAAGTAAACCGATAAGCCAGCAAGTGGAGTAATATCGGATGGTCAAAGGACCCAGATGCGCAAGAATAGGATCTGGATCCCAAACGATATAATTAAGCAGGTTTGTCATAATTAAACATTAAAACGGAAGTGCATGATGTCGCCATCCTGAACGACATATTCCTTACCCTCGATACCGAGTTTACCTGCCTCGCGGACAGCAGCCTCAGAACCATACTGGATATAATCGTCGTACTTGATGACCTCAGCACGGATAAATCCTTTTTCAAAGTCGGTATGGATGACGCCAGCACACTGAGGAGCCTTCCAGCCCTTGTGGTAAGTCCATGCCTTTACCTCCATCTCACCAGCAGTGATGAATGTCTCAAGGTTCAGGAGAGCGTATGCCTTCTTGATGAGGCGGTTAACACCACTTTCCTCCAATCCGAGTTCTTCGAGGAACATCTGCTTGTCTTCGTAGGTTTCGAGAGATGCAATGTCTTCCTCTGTCTTCGCAGCGATAACCATGCACTCGGCACCTTCTTCCTTAGCGATTTCCTCTACCTTCTTGCTGTATTCATTTCCGCTCTTGGCAGAAGCTTCATCTACGTTGGCTACGTAGAGTACTGGTTTCGTAGTGAGGAGGAAGAGATCGTGAGCCACCTTCTGCTCTTCTTTGCTTTCGAAAGTAACGCCACGTGCGTTCTTGCCTTGCTCCAACTCTGCTTTGTAAGCCTCCAGAACGGTAACCATCACTTTAGCGTCCTTGTTGCCTGCAGCAGCTGTCTTCTGCTGCTTGGCGAGCTGGGATTCGATAGTCTCCAAGTCCTTGAGCTGCAACTCTGTATCGATAACGCTCTTGTCCTCCAATGGGTCAACTTTAGCGCCACCCTCACGTACGATATTGTCATCGTCGAAGCAACGGATTACGTGGATGATTGCATCGCACTCACGAATATTTCCCAAGAATTTATTTCCAAGACCTTCGCCCTTGCTGGCACCCTTAACAAGACCTGCGATATCCACGATTTCGCAAGTAGCTGGGACGATGCGTCCTGGGTGAACAATCTCTGCCAATTTGTTGAGTCGCTCATCTGGTACGGTGATGACGCCCAAGTTTGGTTCGATAGTACAGAAAGGGAAGTTAGCTGCCTGTGCTTTTGCACTAGACAGACAATTGAACAATGTAGATTTTCCCACGTTAGGAAGACCTACAATACCACATTTTAATGCCATTTTATCTTTAAACGTTTAAATATTTGGGTGCAAAGGTACGTTAAATCGAATAAAATACAAAATAATTCGTGGTAAATAAACTAAAAAAGGCATTCACGATGCTGGTGAATGCCTTTCTGATGATTACTTTGAGCAGTTTTTATTATTTTACGACCACTTTTTTACCGTTGATGATATAAACTCCCTGTTTAGGAGTTGAAACACGATGTCCCTGAAGGTTGAATACTACGTTCTTGGCTTTGACGTCGCCGGCAATCTGGCTAATGCCATCGGTATCGGTGCGCACAGCTGTAGCTGATACTTCCTTAGTTACTGAATTGAAGGTGAAGGTAACGTCGTAGATTCCGTCTTCTTCGATATAAATGGAGGCATTACCTTCAGGGTCAGTATCATCACCATAGTTCTCTGACCAATTGTGGTTAGCACAGATCTTATATTGATAACCGCCTTTGGCAATGGTCAGATTGGTCTTGGTCAGAATATAGGTGACGTTATCTTCCTGTTTGATCATATCGTTTTCTGTTGCTTCCGGATCCCATTCTACTCCGAGAATTGTGCCAAATCCAGCTACAGTCCATGTCTTTTCACCAATGACAGCATCACCTGTCTTTTTGGTGATTACACCGACTTCGTAGGTGTTTTCATTAAACTGGATAGTGACGTTATAGGTACCTGTTTCTTCTACCGTAAAGACATAGTTGGTTTGAGGGTACGATTCTGCCCAATTATGATTTTTCAGGACTTTAAGTTCGTATTTCACATTTTGTTCAAGAATGCAGTCGGTTTTGGTGAGTTCCCAGATACCATTCCCTTTATCGCTCAGGTCATTGTTAGTATCCGTTGCGTCCCAATGAGAACCGAAGAGTGTACTGGAACCTGCTGCAGTCCAGACATCTTGTGCCTGCAGGGTTAGGGTTGCGATACAAAGCATGATAAGGGTAAAGATTGTTCTTCTCATAATTGATGTAATTTAAAGTGTTAATAATTAAAATTGTATGCTTAATACGTTTTCTGTTTAAACGCATTTTTATGATTTAAAATTAGGTTTTTGGCATTACCAGGTGCAAATATACGAATTATTTCAATATGTTCCAAGTTTTTTAGAGAAAAGTTGCCTGATGAGATGGATAAAAAGCAGGATAGCGTGTCTAAAGTATATAGACACACCATCCCGGATGATAATATTCTTTAGATTTCCCCTTTCCACAATCCATGAAGGTTGCAGTATTCGCGAGCCACAACATCCTTGGCTTCTGCGTTGGTCAGGAAGATAGCTTCAGGCTTTTCGCCTGGCTTCAACTCGTGACGAAGCACATCTGTAGGGGTGAGCAACTCTATCCACTGGATGTAATGCTCTGGAAGCATCGGATGTTCTACGCTTCCTACCGTTACACGATATCCGCCCTCGATAGGTTCTATCACAGGCACATGTTTCTCCTTGGCACCATCACTGGTATTTTCCTTCATGAGCTTCATTGGCTCGCCGCAGCAACTGAGCACGGCTCCTGGGTTTACTACTTCTACCACGTTGCCGCAAATCTGGCAGCGGTAGATTTCTCTAATCTTAGTCATAATGATTCCTCCTTAATATTAATTGATGACCAAATTGAATGATAAAAAGCTAACCGGGACAGGATGATAGGATTCTGTCCGGTCTGGATATTCAGGTTTATTCCTCAACAGGACTAAACTCGTCTTTTCCTACTCCGCAAAGTGGGCAAACCCAATCATCTGGAATATCTTCAAATGCTGTACCTGGAGCGATACCGCCCTCTGGGTCACCTACTTCTGGGTCATAAACCCAGCCACAAACATCACATACATATTTTTTCATAATGCTTTTGTTTTTGATGTTAATACTGTTAGTTAATTCACTCACTATCAGTAGAATATATTCTAACTGGTAGATGACGCAAAGATACGTTTTATTTCAATAACTTCCAAGTTTTTTAAGGCAAATGATGTTAAAAACATGAGTTTGATAGCATATTTACTCAATCTGCCTTATTCTTCCTTGCTGTCAGCTACGATTTGTGGACCACGTACCTTATCTTTCAGCGACAGACCCTTTCTGATTTCTATATTCACGCCATCACTCAAGCCTGTAGTTACCTGGGTGCGGGCAAAATCCTGAGCAACTTTTTGTTGCTCAGGTGCTTATAAAAAACATTAAATTATAGTGTTGCGGAAATAAGGATAATGTAAAACCTCTTGTACAAATTGTATTTATCATGAATAAGAAAATTATTTGTTTGTTGCTTTTTGTGTTTCCTTTGTTGGTAAGAGCGCAGGAAATTTCAATAGGAGGTTCATGGGCTAATGAACCAGCAAAATTGGGTAAAAACAAAACATTAGACACAAGTGTTATGGAATGCATCTATAACTATCGTATTATAGACCATAGCATTGGAGATATGAGAGAGTATTATGCTATATTGGAAATAGGAGATACTGTTTCTAAATTTGAGAGTTATGGTTCTTATAGGCTAGATTCTGTTTTTGTTGGAAAACAACAGATGACTAACGGAGAGTTTTTAAAAACCTATAATATGTATAGACCAGACTTTAAAGAATTCTTGTTAGAAAATGCAAATACAAAACGACTGTCTTATTATGGTAAGGTATCTATAGATAGTTATACTTATCAAGAGGATATACCTCAAATTGATTGGGTATTGTCTGATAGTACAAAGATGATTTGTGGCTATTTATGTCATCAAGCAACAGCTACTTTCCGTGGACGTAATTGGATAGCTTGGTATTGTGATATACCTAAAAGTGTAGGACCTTGGAAGTTAAATGGATTACCAGGGTTAATTCTTGCGGCGGAAACAGAAGATAAAGAGCATACTTTTTCTGCGATTTCTGTTCGCAAATCAAGTTCACCAATTACTGTCAACGACAAAGAGTATTTCAAGACTACTCGTGAGCACTTTAATCAAGCTTTGGCTGATTATAAGTCTAATCCAGCAAAGTCTTGGAAAAATTCTCCTTTAGCTCCTAAAGATATGAATGGAAAACCTATGCCTATGCCAAAAAGGAAATTGTTCTATAATCCTTTGGAAAAGGAATAGTATAAAAACAGGTTGACACAACAAAAGTTTTAGCATGAGTTTCATCAAGTATATAGGGATGGTAGTCCTTGCAATGCTAATGGCCTTGCCTCTCTCTGCCCAAACCTCTCTCTCGGGAATGGTAAGGGACGAGTCGGGAAAGGCTCTTGGCAATGTAATTTAATGGCAAGACTTTTAAATCTATCTGATGCAGCAATCTCAAAAAGCAGGAAAACAATGTTGAAAAAGCTGTGTGGAAAGGTAGGAAAGCCCAAGGAATTTGATGAGTATGTGCTACATATCCCATAATTTTTGGCATGGTAAAATTTAGATAAAATACTCATAACCTTTTCATTTTTAGTGTATTTGGTGAATGGTAAAAAATAGGTAAAAATTAAATTAATAATGTTCTTGCGTCTTTCCCTACAATTTTGTACTTTTGCAGAGGAAATTAAAATAAAACAAACAACAACTAAAAAATTATGAAGAAATTACTATTTTTTTTATTGTTATGCGCATTTCCTTTTGTAGCTAACGCTCAAATGGCAAATGCCGATCAGCCTGTAAAACTTGCTAAAAGTGTACAGGTAGATAACGGTCTCATGGAATGTATTTATCATTATACCGTAATAGATAGAGATTTATCTACTCGTCGTGAATATGACCAAATATTGCAAATCGGTGATTCTATTTGCAAGTATGGAGATTATGGAGAATATCGATTGGATTCTGCCATGGCGACCATGCCTGTTGTGACAAATCGAGATTTTGATGTGTTATATCGTAGATATAATCCAGAGTCAGATTTCATACTGCTACATATGAATTCTAATCGTTTGGATTTTTATGGTAGAGTTTGTATCGACCATTTTATTTACCATGAGCCAAAACCACAAATTAATTGGGAACTGTCAGATAGTACAAAAGAAGTATGTGGCTATTTGTGTCACCTTGCCACTTGCGAATTCAGAGGTCGTAAATGGCAAGTTTGGTACTCGGATATTCCATATAGTTTGGGACCTTGGAAGTTGAATGGTTTGCCAGGACTCATCTTGGAGGCTAGGTCTTTGGACAAAGACCATGTTTTCACGGCGATAACCGTGAGAAAGTCGCATGCTCCTATTCTTCGTGAAGAAAATGACGATTTTAAGACTACACGTGAACGCTTTAATAAGGCACTTCAGACTTATAAGGAAAATCCAATGAAATCTTGGCAGAATACACCCATGGCTCCTAAAGACATGAATGGAAAGCCTTTGCCAGTTAAAAAGAGAAAGTTATTCTATAATCCTTTGGAAAAGGAATAGCAGCAAGGCAGTTTAATAAAAACAAAAGTTTTAGCATGAGTTTCATCAAGCATATTGGGATGGCTGTCCTTGCATTGCTAATAGCCTTGCCTCTCTCTGCCCAAACCTCTCTCTCGGGAATGGTAAGGGACGAGTCGGGAAAGGCTCTTGGCAATGTAATGGTCAGAGCCTACAATCAACATAAGAAGTTGAAGCGTTACGCACAGACGAATCGACAAGGTGAACTTGTCTTTGGAGTACTCTTATTACCAAATGCAAAATAGAGTGAAGGACTTGGGGACTACGATGCGAGAGCACCAAGGTAGCTTTGGGCTTTCTTTCTTCTGATACATTTATCAGTTGCGTCCTATCGGATGCACTTTCAGCGTAAAATATAATTTCTAATAATCCAATAAGGATGGTGACTTACTCGTCATCATCCTTATTGTTATCGGCTACGATTTGTGGACCTCTTACCTTGACCTTAATGACCTGATTAACCATTAGTATAGGTTAATAATCACAAAAAGTTACCCTAAGGTAAGTTACCTTTGGGTAACTTTTTGTATATTTGCAGGTG
>ERZ1031719.211-NODE-211-length-28426-cov-7.886821_pt1 | contig 28426 bp, 24 predicted proteins | sample MGYA00516702_ERZ1031719 | MGnify/ENA primary metagenome ERZ1031719 (study PRJEB33719, sample SAMN04261227) | wastewater metagenome | biome: rural village; feature: human; material: feces | host: Homo sapiens | place: El Salvador | collected 2013-01-07 ...
ACTATAGAAGAACTGAAAAATTTGCCTTCTGCCGAAAAACACATTATTGATTCGATTTGTAATAAATCCGCTAATGGGATGAAACTAATCAATTTAATTAAAGAAATGTTATATTATTCAAATCCTCTGGTAAAAAATAGAACAAAAATCATACTTGATAAAGGTATTACTACCCGAGACTCGAGTTACAGTGATTTAGAACGAGAATTAAATCTATTTGAATTAAACGATATCCTATCTAACCGACTTGTAATTGAAATGAAACAACTTTTAGAGTCATTATGTAGAGATCAGAGCTTATTGGATGAAATCAAAACAGACTACACGCAAAAAAATTTTTATGAGCATCAAAAAATCTTATCTGCGGAGGAATTACCTCGTTTAACCAAAGACGGAGGTCTTGATATTGAACATGACATTGAACGCCTAGAAAATAAAATACTTAAGCGATTGTTAAACAGGGAAAAAGATGGGAAATTCTTCCAGTATAGCTATCCAAATTTAAGCACAAGTAGCGATTTCTCAAAAATAACGCAAGGTTACAGAAATAAAACAAATCCAATGACGCCAACAGAATACCATTTAATTTTAAAAGAAATAGATCAAGCTACAGAATAAAAAAGGATGTGATAAATAAATGGCTCTATTAAAATGCCCCGAATGTGCGCATGATGTATCAGACAAAGCAGTTTCATGTCCGAATTGTGGCTATCCCATGAATACACCCAGTAACACAAAGCCACGCATACGCAATGGCAAACCCACAAAATTGCCTAATGGCTACGGCTCTATTGTCAAACTATCCGGAAAACGCTCCAAGCCATTCCGGGCAGTAAAGACAGACAAATGGGTTTTTGATCCGGTCACTAGAAGAAGTAAACAAATCCGCTTCACAATTGGATATTATACAACCAGGGAAGAAGCTATGATTGCATTGGCCGAATACAATAAAAATCCCTATGATATAAATGCCGACAATATCACGTTTTCTGAAGTATATGAAAAATGGAGTGAAAGCTACTTTCCTACCCTCTCCAATCCGTCCAGTATTCGAACGGTTAAGGCGGCATACGGTCATTGTAACGGTCTTTATAATATGCGAATGTGTGACATAAGGGTATCGCATTTAGAAGGTACAATTATCAACGCACAGGTTGGTGACAGCACAAAGAACAGAATGAAAAGTCTTTTCAATATGCTATACAAATATGCTGTGGCACATGATATCGTAGAAAAAGATTATGCTTCTGTCATGTTTGCAAATGGCAATCCAATAAAAAGGAGCCGCATTCGTGAGGCTATACCTTTTTCACAGGAAGAAATTCAAATGTTATGGGATAATCTCCACCAAATCCCGTTTGTAGATATGATTTTAATAGAAATCTACAGCGGCTGGAGACCTCAAGAATTAGCCATATTAAAAATAAAAGATGTCGATATAAAAGCTGGAACCATGCGCGGTGGACTTAAAACAGAAGCAGGAAAAAACAGAATTGTTCCTATTCATCCACTAATAAAGCCGTTAATAGAATACCGCATCCGGGAAGCTGCTGCCCTGCAATCAAAGCATCTGTTTAATGATGTAAATGGTCAACAAGGTACATATATGACATATGACAAGTACCGGAGTCGTTTTGACAAGGTGATGAAACGCTTGAATTTAAAGCACCATCCTCACGAAACGCGACACACATTTATTACGAAAGCAAAGGCCTGCGGCGTAGATGAATATATCTTAAAACTGATTGTTGGCCATGCTATAGATGATATTACCGAAAAGGTATATACTCATAGAACCATCGAGCAATTAAAAGCTGAGATGAAAAAAATCACAAAGTAAAGGAGTTGATGCAATATGATTGTAAAAATCAAAAATACCCCATGGCGGCAACCACAGGGTATAACCCAATCCATGTAATCACTATGAAACACTAAAAGGGTATGCTTATTATAGCATACTTCCACAAAAGAAAGGAAGTCAAATATAATGGATAAACTTGATTGTAATAACACAATTTACGAAACACTTAACAACATTAAATTTGCTCTATCAAACTTAGCTTGTATCAGAATATCAATAAAAGGAAATGAGGACGTGATTCCTAATCCAGAAACTATTGAAGATGCCTTATATACAATAGAAAATTTAATAGAGGAAAAACTAGATATTATATATAAGACACTTGATAAACTCAATGAATTAGAAACTGTATGCAATGAAGAAATTGCGGAAGACAATGATAAATCTATTATTAAATATAAGGACTTAATATCCACAAGAATTCAGGATTGTAATGATTTACATAGGATCAAAACTATTTATGCTTATATAAACAGCTTACTAAACTAATCATAAAAATTATAATCCACATTTTAGGATCACACCCAAAGAAAGGAAGGAATTAAATTATGGACTTTAAAAAGATGATAATTGAATTACTTGATAAAATCGATGATTCAAGGATTTTGCGTTGTATTTATATTTTTATTTCTGACATTGTAAAGGACACTGAAAAACAATAATCCTATATATAGACTGTAGATACAACTGCTCCCCCTTCGTTGGGGGAATACTACTACTTACGAAGAGAAGAAAGGAAAAGGAAATTATGGTTGAACTTATAACACGAGATATTCCGTTTATATGTACAGTTTCTGCTAAAGATCTAAATGCTGCAGATCGATTCATGCTTGAGAAAATCCATAAAGTATCTGTGGATAATTTTATACTTGTGGATCACAAAAAAGATTGCATTTTTATAAACAAAGACTTAGATAACGTTTCCGAAATCAAAGAATTGATCATTAAAATCATGCATTCAAAATATCTACCTGAGAAATTATTGGACAGATTTCAAGAATTAACGAATGAGGATGCCGACCGGATTTTAATTAGAATCTTTTGTGATTGGCGCGAAGAAAAACGAAAAAAATCATTACATGATTCAGCCTTGGCAGAATTAAAGAAATCTAAGAGCTTGCGCATCCATTGGACCGTGAAGCGGAACAAAGAAATTATCAAAGAACTCTTCGATATTGGATTTGGACTTTATGAGAAAGGTGCAAAATGCAATTACCAGCAGGGCGCAGAAAACGCATTCATGTACGGTTATCTTTTAGGTGTGCAATCGCAAAAAGCAAACTCCTAATCAAACAAAAACACAAACGTTACATAAAAGCGTATGGGGGTGTCGGATATATTCGACGCCCTCTTTTTATACCCTAAATTCATCCAACAATTTGTGCGCTACCTCATGTGTGCTACCTGTGCGCTACGTGCGTCCTACGTGGCAAAATTTAAGGCTATCGCGGAACATTGTAAACCACGATAGCCCTTGATTTTACTGTGTTTCTTAGAACTTACCAGCCTTTGCAGCTTCCTCAACAGATACTGCAACAGCAACAGTAGCACCAACCATTGGGTTATTACCCATTCCGATCAGACCCATCATCTCAACGTGAGCCGGTACAGAAGAAGATCCAGCGAACTGTGCATCAGAGTGCATACGTCCCATAGTATCTGTCATACCATAAGAAGCAGGACCTGCTGCCATGTTATCTGGGTGAAGTGTACGTCCTGTACCACCGCCGGATGCTACGGAGAAGTACTTCTTACCCTGCTCGATACATTCCTTCTTGTATGTACCTGCAACCGGATGCTGGAAACGTGTTGGGTTTGTAGAGTTACCAGTGATGGAAACACCTACGTTCTCATGATGCATGATTGCAACACCTTCCTGAACATCATCAGCACCGTAACATTTTACAGTTGCGCGAAGTCCGTTAGAGTATGCTTTCTCATATACGATGTTAAGCTTTGCAGCCTTGTAATCATACTTTGTCTCTACGAATGTAAATCCGTTGATACGGGAAATGATCTGCGCTGCGTCTTTTCCAAGACCGTTTAAGATAACACGAAGAGGTTTCTGACGAACCTTGTTTGCCTTCTCAGCGATACCGATTGCACCCTCAGCAGCTGCAAATGACTCATGTCCAGCTAAGAAACAGAAGCACTCTGTCTCCTCCTCAAGGAGCATCTTACCAAGGTTACCATGTCCTAAACCTACTTTACGATGATCTGCAACAGATCCAGGAATACAGAATGCCTGAAGTCCTTCACCGATTGCTGCGGCAGCATCAGCAGCTCTCTTGCATCCCTTCTTGATTGCGATTGCAGCACCTACAGTGTAAGCCCAGCAAGCGTTCTCGAAACAAATTGGCTGAATCTTCTTAACCTGATCGTAAACGTTCAGTCCAGCGTCCTTTGTAATCTTTTCAGCTTCTTCGATAGAGCTGATACCATAGCTGTTTAAAACAGCGTTAATCTGGTCAATTCTTCTTTCATATCCTTCAAATAATGATGCCATTATATCGTTCTCCTTTCCAATTATTCCTGACGTGGATCGATAATCTTAACTGCATCGTCCACACGGCCATACTGACCCTTGGCTTTCTCCCAAGCTGTGTTAGGATCATCACCCTTCTTAATGAAGTCAGTCATCTTTCCAAGAGAAACGAACTGGTAACCAATTACCTCGTTATTCTCGTCAAGAGCGATACCTGTAACATATCCTTCAGCCATCTCAAGGTAACGAACACCCTTCTCTTTTGTTGCATACATAGTACCAACCTGAGAACGAAGTCCCTTTCCTAAATCTTCCAGACCAGCACCTACAGCAAGTCCGTCATCAGAGAATGCAGACTGTGTACGTCCATATACGATCTGTAAGAAAAGCTCTCTCATAGCTGTGTTGATAGCATCACAAACTAAGTCTGTATTTAAAGCTTCCAGAATTGTCTTACCCTGTAAAACTTCTGCAGCCATGGCAGCTGAATGAGTCATACCAGAGCAACCGATTGTCTCAACTAATGCTTCCTCAATGATACCGTTCTTTACGTTAAGAGAAAGCTTGCAAGCACCCTGCTGTGGTGCACACCAGCCGACACCGTGTGTAAATCCTGAAATGTCCTCAATTTTCTTGGAATGAACCCACTTTCCCTCTTCCGGGATAGGAGCTGGCTCATGCTTTGCGCCCTTTGCTACAGGACACATGTTTTCAACTTCCTTTGTGTAAATCATCTTAAGACTCCTTTCGCATGTTAATTGTAGATAAACTCGTTATCATTCGACATACCGCTAATATTTTTGCATATTTTTTTCCTAAAGTCTAGTGCAAATTCGCACTTTTTTAGATACAACTACTATTTTTCTTTTTTTGCCACAATATGGTCTGCATCCTTGTAGATATGGTTTGCCGGAATCACTCCGCGGACAGAAGAAAGCGGATAGACATTACAATTCGGGCAGATAACCGTACCTGGATTTAAAACGGAGTTACATCCTACCTCTACGTGATCTCCGAGCATAGCTCCAAATTTCTTAAGTCCTGTTTCAATTTCTTCACCGGAATCTCTGCTGTCCTTTACAACCACAAGTGTTTTATCCGATTTTACATTGGAGGTAATCGAACCGGCTCCCATATGGGACTTGTAACCGAGAATGGAATCCCCGACGTAATTGTAATGTGGTACCTGTACCGTGTTAAAAATGATATCATTTTTGATCTCCGTGGAATTTCCGACAACCGATCCTTTTCCAATGATTGCGCTTCCGCGGATAAATGCACAGTGACGGATCTCGGCATCTTCATCAATAATCAACGGTCCGTTCAGACATGTCGTAGGCGCAACGGTTGCACTCTTTGCCACCCAGATATTTTCTCCACGTTTCTCATAAATTTCCGGATCGAGTGTCGGACCGAGCTTTTTGATAAAATCGCTGATTCCTTTTAATGCTTCCCACGGATATGTAAACTGTGAAAGATACTCTCCCGCGATGGACTGTGATAAATCATACATGTTTTTGATTTTTGCGTTTTCCATTTTTTAATCTCCTTACATTTTAATTTTCATGATTACTGATCGTTTTTCTTCCAGACTCTTCCGTTTCCTCCAAAGCCGTCGTTTCCTCTGCGGCTGCTGTTTTCTCCGGCGGTGCCTCCCCCGGATTATCAAAATCAAACGAAATCTGATCATTTTCATATTTCAGGCAGGTGTCAAATGTATTGCCTGCCTTTGAGGTAAATCCGGCAATCTTCTGCTTCGTCTTTCCGGTCGTCAGCAGTTCTTTCATCACTTCTTCGGAAAGTTCCACCTTAGCAACGGTATGCCAGATCTTAAATCCGCACGCACATTCATACCTCCACTGCGTCTTCATCAGCATTTTGCCGCATTTCGGGCACGGCACGGTTGTCTCTTCCGGTTTCGGTTTCTCCGGAAAATCAAATGCAATCTCCCCTTCTTCCGTCAGTTTCAGCGGCGCATCAAATTTCATACCGGTCTTTGCCACAAATCCCGAAATTACCTCTGTCTTCTTTTTCGTCAGAAGCTCTTTCACCTGCGCTTCTTTCAGCCGGACACTTGCGATACTTCCAATCATAAAGCTGCAGCTTTCCTTATCATCTTTTTTATGATTGGCACACATAAATCCAAACGGTGCCACTACAATATCCCCACCACACTTCGGGCACTTCACATCTTTAACTTTCTTTGGCTCTACATTGTCAAAATCAAATTTCAGCCCGGTTACTTTCCCGTTTTCATCTTTTGCGAGAGCTACGCGCGCATCAAATTTCTTCCCTGTTTTTGACTTAAACCCACGCATGGTTTCCGTAATGCCATCGTTTAAAAGCTGCCGGACCTGTGCTTCCGTAAAAGATTTCTCTGCCATCTTCCCAATGGAAAACCTGCAGCTGTTTTCATCGCCCGGCTTATAGTTGGCACATCCATAACCAAAAGAGGTCGCAATGATCTCACCCCCACAGAGCGGACACTTTACATCGCGGATCACTTTCTGTTCCACGCTGTCAAAATCAAATACAATATTCGTCTTTCCCTCTTCGGTTTTCTCCAGTTTCAGACAGGCGTCAAATTTTTTACCGGTTTTTGATTTAAAACCGCGCAGGGTATCTGTGTGACCATCCGTCAGGAGCTGCTTTACCGCAGTAACCGGCAGGGTTTTTCCGGCGATCGTTCCAATGGAAAACCGGCAGCTGTTCTCATCGTCCGGTGAAAAGTTTACACATCCATAGCCGAAAGATGTCTTTTTCATCTGTCCGCCACATACCGGGCACTTTACCTCCGGAATAATTTCCGGCTCTACGTCCGAAAAATCAAATGCAATATTAACTTTTCCGTTTTCATCTTTATCTACCTTAAGTTTTGCATCGAACCGTTTGCCTGCCTTGGATTTAAACCCGCGAATGGTCTGGGTATGCCCCTGTTCGATAAGTTCTTTTACCTGTTCCTCACTCAGCTGAACACCTGCAATTTCGCCAATATTAAAATTACATCCTGATTTATCATTCTTATAATTCGCACATCCATAGCCAAATGGCGTGGTTACAAGTTCTCCGCCGCATGCCGGGCATCTGACACCGATTTTTCTTCTCGCACCGGCACCCCTTGCATTTTTCCCGGCAAAATTACTGATGCGTTCCGCAAGCGGTTCCCGCAGATCCTGTCCGATCATCTTTTCCGTTTCGGTACGGATGAAATCTTCCAGTTTCGTCCGGTAATCCCAGAAATCCACGGTTCCCTGTGTAATTCCATCAAGTCCCTTTTCCCAGGAAGCTGTCATCTTCGGGTTCAAAAGCGCCGGGACGGTCATGCTCACCACCTCAAATACCATCTCCCCGAGATTTTCCGGTGTGAGCACCTGCGTCCGTTTATTCAGATTGAGATAATGGATGCGGACCAGTTTCTTGATAATTTCCGCACGGGTGGCCGAGGTACCGATTCCCGAACCTTTAATCTGTTCCCGAAGCTCCTCGTCCTCAATCAGCTGTCCTGCATTTTCCATGGCAAGCACCATGGAACCGGAGGTGTACCGCTTCGGTGGTGAAGTTTTTCCCTCTTTCACCTCATATCCATCCACGGAAATCTCATCGCCCTTTTTCAGCCGGTCTGCCAGATGCAACAGTTCCTTTGGATCCGTATCTTCTTCCTCTTTCTTTGGAACCCCCGCAATTTCTAAATAACCGGGTGTCTTTAACACACGTGCGGACGCATAAAAACGTTCCTTCTTTTCCCCCACATCCACAGCAACCGTCATTTTTACATTCTGATATTCTGCCGCCGGATAAAACACACTAAGAAATCTCCGCACAATCAGATCAAATACCGATTTCTGCAGAGCATTCAGTTTCCCAAGCTCCGTGAGCTGACCGGTCGGAATGATCGCATAGTGGTCTGTCACTTTAGCATCATCGGTATACTGCGTTCCTGCAATATTTCCATACAGCTTTCTGTCGAGAATCTGCTCCACAAAATCCGAAGTCGGCTCATATCCCCGCAGACGGCTGATATTTTTATGGATTTCCTTTGCCACCGGAGTGGAAAGCACACGCGCATCGGTACGCGGATACGTTGTCAGTTTCCGTTCATACAGATCCTGCGCCACCTGTAAGGTTTCATCCGGGCTGATCTTGAATCGTTTTGCACATTCTGCCTGCAGCTCTGCCAGATTAAATAGTAACGGTGCCCGTTTTCTGGAAATATTTTTTTCGATGGATTCCACAATCGCAGGATGTCCCTGCACGCGGTCAACCAATGCCAGTGCATCCTTCTTTTCCCGAAATCCGTTTTCCTTATACAAAAGCGGCGATGCAAAGTACCCTGATCCCTCGACGGCTTTCCACTCGCCCTGGACATGTGCATCTGTGAAATTTCCGACAACACGGTAAAACGGTGTCTCCTTAAAATTGCGGATCTCGCGCTCACGGATCACGACCATCCCAAGCACACAGGTCATCACGCGCCCGACCGCAATAGCGGTATAAGAACGTGTTCCCGCCGCATTGTTTAACAACCCTCCATATTTTACCGACATTACACGGGAAAAATTAATGCCCATGGCATAATCTTCAATGGTACGCATAATACCGGATTTTCCGAGATTTTCATAGGCAGACATCGGTTTTGCTTCCCGGATTCCCCGTTGGATCTCTTCCTCTGTCTGCGAATCGATCCAGACCCGGAGTTCCTCCATGCCGTCTCGCACACCGCCGAAATTGCGGATATTTTCCTCGATCGTCTGTCCTTCTTTTCCGGCATCTCCTGCCCAGTAGACACGGTCGATATCCTCGCGCATCAACATTCCGTGAACCACATCATACTGCCGGCTGACATCTTTGATCACATCATATTTATATTCTTTTGGAAGAAATGGCAGATCTTCCAGTTTCCACTTTTTGTATTTTATATCATAACTTTCCGGATATACCATGGCTACCAGATGTCCCACGCACCAGGTGATTACATATTTCTGGTTTTCCAGATAGCCATCCCTGCGGCCTCCGCTCACCCCGAGAACTTTTGCAAATTCCTGGGCAACCGACGGTTTCTCCGTTATGATCAGTGACTTTCCCATCTTCTATCCCCTATTGGCAAACTTTTTCTATAATTCGTTCATATCAATCAGCTCAAACCGGTCATCCGTTTTGGCATGCTCCGCCAGCATCGGTTCAAACCGGGTTGCAGAGAATAAAAAGATATGCTCCGAACGGATTTTTGCCTTTTCCATGTTCTGATACAGTTCCTCGCACATCTGCGATGTCAGCTGTGGCTGATCCCAGTTACATAGTCCCACAATATTTCTGCGGTCTGTGCTCTGGGCAATAATATCAATGTTTCCTGTCTTTCCAACCCAGGTTCCGATCTTATGAACTGGAAACGGCATGCGTCCCATCTGATTCAAAAGCATCATATACTCCATGCAGACATTCCGGAAATAACGTTTCAGATACGTGCCAAGTTCCGGTGCAATGTAGCGGTCGTAAAATTCATGCGGTTTCAGCAGATAAAGATCTGACATATGCGGAAATACAAATTTAAACCAGAAATTAATAAATGTATCTTTGATCTGGTATACCCCTTTTTTGGCATTCTCCCAGCCGCCGGTCTGAAACGACTGCACTTTCTCTACAATATCAAAATGGCTGAGATTTTTCATATAAACACTGATCTTTGCACGGGAATATCCGGTTTTTGCATACAGGTCATTCAGTTTATTATATCCCTGTGCAATTGCAGATAAAATTGTGTTATAGACGGAAAGTTCACGCAGTTCTGCAGAAATTTTCTGTTCTGCCATATGAAACAGATATCCCCCCTCCGTCAGCACAAGCCGGTAAATATTCTCCCTGTATGAAATTTCCGGATTCCATGCTTCCATAAATCCCGGCACCCCACCGATGGTTCCATAAATACGGATACAGTCGCTGACCGAAAGTGCCGGAAATGTCCGGACAACTTCCAGGAAATTCAGATCTTCCACTTTATGCAGTACATCAATACGACGGAATCCATCCCCGAACGCATCTTTTGCATCCTGTGTGACCCATACAATGGAAGAAGACGCCAGAATGATCATCACCGGTCCCGGATAAAGCCTTTTCATCTTCAGTTTTAAAATACTTTTGACAAATTCCGGATCTCTTTTAATTGCATACTGTGCCTCATCAATCACAATCACCAGTTTTGATGCATCTCCGCTTTTTACCCGGTTAAAAAATTCATCATAGGAATATCTGCTCAGCTTCATCTGAAAAGCATTTTGAATTTCTTCTCCCATTTTCTGCATCTGTTCCTGTGCGGAAAGCTGTCTGCATCGATAATAAAAATACTTTTTCCCCACACAGAATTCTTTGATCAGCTGTTCTTTCCGGCAGTCCATCCCACCATACAAAAGCATCAGCTGGTTTCCTGATTTTTCATACCAGCCTTCCAATTCTTTGAGATCTGTTTTTTTTGCGTTCATCCCGATTCCTCCGTACAAAATTCCTTCTGCTAAAAGAAATTATATCACTGATTAATATCTCTCACAAGGTTTTCGGCAAAAAGAAAGAAGTGCAGTTTTTGCACTTCTCTCCAAAAATCCGTAGTTCAATTTAATACTTATTTCTTTGTGATATATCCCTGTGCCTTTAACAGCTCTGCACATAAAACTGCACCACCGGCTGCACCACGAACGGTATTGTGAGATAATCCAACGAATTTCCAGTCATATACGGTATCCTCTCTCAGACGTCCGACAGAGATTCCCATGCCATGCTCAAAGTTTACATCCAGGCTGACCTGCGGACGGTTGTCCTCTTCTAAGTACTGGATGAAATGTTCCGGTGCACTCGGAAGCTTCAGTTCCTGTGGCACACCACTGTAATTCTTCAGTGCTTCGATCAGCTGCTCTTTGGTAGGTTTCTTCTTGAATTTAACAAATACAGCTGCTGTATGTCCGTTTAATACCGGTACACGGATACACTGGCAGGTAATGACTGGTGAAGTTGCAGGAACAATCTGCTTCTTCGCATCATCTACATGACCCCAGATACGCAGAGGCTCTTTCTCAGACTTTTCTTCCTCACCACCGATGTATGGAATAATGTTTCCAAGCATCTCTGGCCAGTCCTTGAACGTCTTTCCTGCTCCGGAAATAGCCTGATAGGTAGTGGCAACGACTTCATATGGCTCAAACTCTTTCCATGCAGTCAGAACCGGCGCATAACTCTGGATGGAGCAGTTTGGCTTTACTGCTACGAAACCGCGCTTTGTACCAAGACGCTCTTTCTGATACTTGATAACTTCCATGTGCTGTGGATTGATTTCCGGAACTACCATCGGCACATCCGGTGTCCAGCGGTGGGCACTGTTGTTGGAAACAACCGGTGTCTCTGTCTTTGCGTAATCTTCCTCAATCTTTTTGATCTCGTCCTTTGTCATGTCTACAGCAGAAAATACAAAGTCGACCTGAGAAGCTACCTGCTCTACTTCATTTACATTCATTACAATAATATTCTTTACAGCTTCCGGCATCGGAGTATCCATCTTCCAACGGTCTCCCACTGCCTGCTCATAAGTCTTTCCTGCACTTCTTGGGCTTGCTGCAATCGTGGTAACCTCAAACCATGGATGATTCTCCAGCAAAGAGATAAATCTCTGTCCTACCATACCTGTTCCGCCAAGGATACCAACTTTTAACTTCTCACTCATTTTTCCAATCTCCTCTGTTCTTTTCTTTATACGCGGACACCTGTCTTTTACAGAAAAACATTTTTGTTTTTTGTCCGTGTTGCACGAACATGTGTCTTTATAGGAAATATATTACTTGAAACCAGGTAAAATTACAAGGAACAAATTGTCCTAAATAAATAAAATATTCCTCAAATATATGTAGGACTTGCACAATCTGAAATACCGACTAAGCGGTATTTCATGCAATATATCAGAGATGTACCGCAATAACGTACATCGCATCGACAAGCGATTCTGCATGCGATGTGCTCCTTTTGTCTCATTTTTTCTCCAGATATGCCTCTTCGATTGCGATCACTTTCTTCATCGCCTCTTCCCCTGGTGCACCGATCGTCAGACGCTTGTTGACACAGGTTTCCATGGAGATTGCATCATAGACATCCTCCTCAAATACCGGAGAAAACTGTTTTAATTCTTCCAGACTCATATCGTCAATCGGCATCTGTTTGTCCAGACAGTACAAAACAATACGTCCGATAATTCCATGCGCATCGCGGAACGGAACCCCGTGATTTACAAGATAATCGGCAGCATCCGTCGCGTTGGTAAAGCCGTGTGCGGCACTCTTTCTCATAACATCCTTATTGAATTTCATGGTATCAAGCATGCCCGTGAATAACACAATACAGCCTTTCGTTGTGTCGATGGCATCAAAGGAAAGTTCCTTGTCTTCCTGCATGTCTTTATTGTAAGCAAGCGGAATCCCCTTCATCGTGGTCAGAAGCGACATGAGCGCGCCATACACACGTCCGGTCTTGCCTCGGACAAGTTCTGCAATATCCGGGTTTTTCTTCTGCGGCATGATACTGCTTCCGGTACTGTATGCATCATCAATCTCTACAAATTTGTATTCATTGGAATTCCAGATGATGATTTCCTCGGAGAAGCGGCTTAAATGCATCATAATGGTTGCCATGGCAGACAGATATTCGATCAGGTAATCGCGGTCGGAAACACCGTCCATACTGTTTAAGGTCGGTCCGTAAAAGCCAAGAAGCTTTGCAGTATATTCGCGGTCAAGCGGATAGGTTGTTCCTGCCAGTGCGCCGGAACCAAGCGGACAGTAATTCATGCGCTCGTAAATATCGTGCATACGGGAACGGTCACGCTTAAACATTTCAAAGTACGCCCCCATATGATGTGCGAGTGTGATCGGCTGCGCTTTCTGCAAATGGGTAAATCCTGGCATAATCGTCTGCGTATTTTCTTTCATAATGCGAAGCAGTACCTGCAACAGCTGTTCCAGCAGTTCATCCGTCTCAAGAACCTGCTGCCGGGTATACAGACGCATGTCCAGTGCCACCTGATCATTTCTGCTTCGTCCGGTATGCAGTTTCTTTCCGGTATCTCCCAGACGGTCAATAAGGTTTGCTTCCACAAAACTGTGAATATCCTCATATTCCGAAGTGATGGCAAGCTTTCCGCTCTCCACATCCGCAAGAATTTCCTGTAAACAGGAAACAATCGCCTGCATCTCTTCCTGTGTCAGAATGCCCTGCTTTCCAAGCATACGCACATGTGCAATGGAACCCTCAATATCCTGCTTGTAAAATTTCTGATCAAACGAAATGGATGCATTAAAATTGTAAACCAGCTGGTCTGTCTCCTTCGTAAATCTTCCGCCCCATAACTGTGCCATATCTAAATTCCTCTCTTTCTTAAATTCTTTGTTTTATTTTTATAAAATCTGTTCTTCCTGCTGTCTGCGCAGTACGATTTCACGGTCGCGGTCACGCTTGGAATACACACACCCACAGTAGTACTGCCGGTACATGTGATACTCCTTAGAAATTTCGGTCGACTTTTTATAGCCTTCCTTCTTTTTAAAATCCGAAAACAGATAACGGACACCAAAGGTATCTGCCAGTTCTGCTCCGATCTGATTTAACTTTTCCGCATTTTTCAGCGGACTGATGGATAGTGTTGTCGTAAAGAAATCAAATCCGTGCGCTTTTGCATAGGACGCAGCCTCGGAAAGCCGCAGCCGGTAACAGGCAAAACAGCGCTCTCCCCCTTCCGGGATCTCTTCCATGCCCTTTGCCATATCGTAAAACCGCTGTGTATCGTATGCACCTTCCACAAAAGAAACCGGATATTTTGTAGGAAACTCAGCAATAAAACGTTCCTGCTCCTTTGCCCGCATATGATATTCTTCCGGCGGATAAATATTGGGATTGTAATAAAATACCGTTACATGGAAATGTTCTGCAAGACATGCAATACAATAAGAACTGCACGGTGCACAACAGCTGTGCAAAAGGAGGCTTGGAGCCTCCCCTGCCGTACAGTTTTCACGGATCAGATCTTCCATTATTTTCTGATAATTTTTTTTATTCATCTTTCATCTGTATACATCTGATTAAAAATTTCTTTTCCGGTCTGCGTCCGGAAAATTTGCTGATATGCCTGTTCAATTCCGTGACGATTGACGTCATCTTCATATAAATTGACCAGAAAATCTGCCTCCACCAGAATCTGATAATCCAGTCCTTCGATATTATCATATGTATGATGATGTCCGATCAGATAGCAGATACGGTCGATCAGATAATTTTCAATTCCCACATCGGAAAGCATTCTCTGTGCCACAATCGGTCCTTCCTGCTCCTGCAGCTTTCCGTCACACCGTCCATACTTTTCTTCTGCCGGACGGATTCCAATGTCATGGGTATAAGCGGCTGCTTCCAATATAAAAAGGGATGTCTCGTCAAGCCCTTCTTTTGTTCCGATGATTCTTGCGAAACTATGCACTTTCATGAAATGCTGAATCCGTTTCGGATCTCCGGAAAAAAAGGCGATCATCTGTAAAAACAGCTCATCCAGCTGTTGCCTGCTGTAATAACTACTGTCACTACTGTCCATTGTGTGTTTCTCCTTTATCTAACATCTGCAGTGCAAACGTCGCTGCAATGTAAACAACTGCACATAAAATAATCAATACTGTTTTTTTCCCGGCAACACCGGCACAAAGTTCTGCCAGAATAAGAAGTCCATGCACCCAGAGTTCCGCATGATGCAGCATCACTGCAATAACTGCCTCAATGATAACAAGCAGACACATAGGAACTACCGGAACGTTAAGGACTCTCACCCCTACAATCACCATAATTGCAACAATTGCTGCAAAGGCCAGTAATGTCGGTACCTGAAACGTCTTTTTGTTCTTGTCCATTTTTTACCTCAACCTTTATTCTTATTTTCTTTGTCTGCGCCCATTATACCAATTTCATGCCTAAGAAACAAGCACTTTTTAAAGTAAAAAAGACACGTCTTCCATCGGATACCCGATACAAAACGTGTCTGAAACGAAGCCAATAAGGGGACTCGAACCCCTGACCCACGCATTACGAATGCGTTGCTCTACCAACTGAGCCATATTGGCAAAACGTACTTGTATATAATACCAAAACCAATTCAGAAAATCAACTGTTTTTTCATAAAATTTATATTAAAAAAAGATTGACTTTTCACATGGATTCTGTAGAATAGAAACTGTTGAGTTTATAATCAGTAAACAAAAAATCAACTAACAATCATGTTTCATAAATTTACGGGAGGCATGCCATGGACATTGGACACCGCATGAAAGAACTGCGCATCCAGTACGGACTGACGCAACAGGAGCTGGCGGACCGTGCCGAGCTGACCAAGGGCTTTATCTCACAGTTGGAACGAAACCAGAACTCTCCGTCCATCGGAACTCTTCTGGATATCATCCAGTGCCTTGGTACGACACCAGCAGAATTTTTTACAGATGAAGAGCCGGAACAGATTGTTTTCAAACAGGAAGATTATTTTGAAAAAACCGACGAAGAAAAACACTGCTGTATTGAATGGGTCGTTCCCAATGCACAGAAAAACCAGATGGAACCGGTTCGTCTGACTTTACACGCTGGTGGACGGTCAGAAGTTTATCAGCCCCATGAGGGGGAGGATTTCGGTTATGTAATCAAAGGAAACGTCCGTATCCACTATGCCGGACAAAACCAGACGGTACATGCCGGGGAATCTTTCTATTTTAAAGCAGGGAAAAAGCATTATCTGGAAAACACCGGTGCAAAAGATGCTGTCATCATCTGGGTGACTACCCCACCAAATTTTTAAGAGGACAAACGTATGAGTAAACATTTAATTGATTTTATTGGAATTTCCAAATCCTACGATTCCAATCTTGTGTTGGATGATTTAAATCTGTATGTCCGGGAGAATGAATTTTTGACCCTTTTAGGTCCGTCCGGATGCGGAAAAACTACAACCCTGCGTCTGCTGGGAGGCTTTGAAAGCCCGGACAAGGGACAGATTCTGTTTGACGGACAGGATATCACAGCTCTTGCCGCCAATGAACGGAAACTGAATACCGTTTTTCAGAAGTATTCTCTTTTCCCGCATATGTCCATCGCCGAAAACATTGCATTCGGCCTTAAAATAAGTAAGAAAAGCAAAGCATATATTCAGGATAAAATCAAATATGCCTTAAAACTGGTCAATCTGGAAGGATTTGAAAACCGTTCGGTCGATTCTCTCTCCGGTGGTCAGCAGCAGCGTATCGCCATCGCCCGTGCGATTGTAAACGAGCCAAAAGTCCTTCTTTTAGATGAACCTCTCGGTGCACTTGATTTAAAACTGCGTCAGAACATGCAGTATGAGCTCATCCGTCTGAAGGAAGAACTGGGAATTACTTTTGTATACGTCACTCATGACCAGGAAGAGGCACTGACCATGTCCGATACCATCGTTGTCATGAATCAGGGATATATCCAGCAGATCGGTACTCCGGAAAACATTTACAACGAACCGGAAAACGCATTTGTTGCCGATTTTATCGGACACAGCAATATCATTGACGGAATCATGATAAAAGATGAACTTGTAGAGATTCTCGGTGCCCGGTGGGCATGTGTCGACAAAGGATTCGGCAACAATAAGCCGGTCGACGTTGTCATCCGTCCGGAAGATGTAGAACTTGTCGATCCTTCGGAGGGAACACTGCGGGGTGAAGTAACCTCCCTGATTTTTAAAGGTGTTCATTACGAGCTTGATGTCATGGCCGGCGGCTATGAATGGCTGGTACACACCACCAGCTATATTCCGGTCGGCACCAAAGTCGGAATCAAAGTGATCCCATTTAATATCCAGATCATGCATAAGCCGGAATCTTCCGATGAAAAGGCGGTGGAGATCGATGCGTAAATTTAAACAGCAGTTTCTTGCCGGTCCATACCTTATATGGATCATCGGTTTTATTCTCCTGCCGCTTATCATGATTCTTTACTATGGATTTACAAACGGCGATGGCAGTTTTACATTATCCTATATCACAGCGATAGCAGATGAAACCAACCGCAAAGCCATGGGACTTTCCCTGAAGCTTGGAATTATATGCACCATCGTGTGTCTGGTTCTCTCCTATCCGCTGGCAATGATTTTAAATAATAGGAAGATCAAAAATCAGGGACTGGTTGTTTTTATCTTTATGCTTCCGATGTGGATGAACTTTATGCTCCGTATCCTGGCATGGAAACTTCTGCTTTCCAAAAATGGTGTAATCAACTCCATTCTCACAGGTTTCGGGCTTTCCCGCATCAATATCATAAATACACCGACAGCCGTTGTCCTTGGCATGGTATACGACTTCCTGCCGTTTATGCTGCTGCCGATTTATAACTCCATGACACGAATCCGTAAAGACTGGATTGAGGCGGCCCGCGATCTGGGAGCCGGAAATGCAGCCATCTTTTTTAAGATTATTCTTCCGCTTACCGTATCCGGAATCATCAGCGGAATCGTCATGGTATTTGTCCCGTCACTTACCTCGTTTGCAATCTCGCAGGTATTAGGTGGTGGTCACGTTCTTTTAATCGGAAATGTGATCGAGCAGGATTTTATGCAGGGAATGCAGTGGAATGCCGGAAGCGGTCTTTCCTTTGTCCTGATGATCTTTGTAATCGTAAGTATGACAATTGTAAATATATTTGATAAAGAAGGGGAGGGAACATCCATATGTTAAAAAAATGTGCATCCCGGATCTATATGATCCTGATCTTTGCCTTCCTTTACCTTCCGATTGTTGTGTTGATTGCTTTGTCTTTCAACGATTCCCGTTCCAAGGTAAAATGGGGAGGCTTCACGCTCCGGTGGTATACCGGCTGTTTTCAGGACGAAAAGATCATGACTGCATTTATCACAACTTTGCAGGTCACTTTCCTGTCCGCAATGATTTCCACACTGATCGGAACACTTGCCGCGCTCGGCATAGCCGCCATGAAAAAACGGCACCAGACCATTTATCTCGGCGCGACCAATATTCCGCTTCTGAATGCGGATATCGTAACCGGTATCTCCATGATGCTTTTGTTTGTGAAATTTATCGACCTCGGATTTGTGACGGTTCTTTTAGCGCACATTACCTTTAGTATTCCTTATGTTATTTTAAATGTGCTTCCGAAAATGAAACAGACAAACCGCAGCACCTATGAGGCGGCACTTGATCTTGGAGCAACGCCGCTGTATGCATTTTACAAAGTCACCTGGCCGGAAATCCGTCCCGGTGTGTTCTCCGGATTTATGATGGCAGTCACCATGTCACTGGATGATTTTTCCATCACCTATTTTACCAAAGGAGCCGGGGTCAATACCCTCTCCACCATGCTCTACACAGAACTTCGCAAAGGAATCAAACCGGAATTGTATGCACTTTCCACAATCCTGTTCTTTGCTGTTCTGCTCATTCTTCTTGCCGGAAATGTTTCTCCGGGGAAGAAGCGTGTTGCAGCCAAATAAATTTTCCATTGGAATTTTATTCCAGCCGAAAGGAGTCCTATTATGAAAAAAAGAATTTTCTCTGCCCTCTTAATTTCTGCTCTGGCAGTCAGCGCACTCACTGCCTGTGGGGGATCTTCCTCTGCGAAAAAAAGCGGACAGACCTTAACCGTTTTAAATTACGGAAAATATATCGATGAGTCCGTAGTCAAACAGTTTGAAAAAGAAACTGGTATCACCGTCAAATACGAAGAATATGAAAGTCCGGAAGAAATGTATACCAAATACAAAGCCGGTTCCATCAACTATGATGTAATCTGCTCTTCCGAATATATGGTTGAGCGTCTGATCAACGAGGGCGAAGTGCTCGAAGAAGATTACGATGCCATGGACAACTACAAAAATCTGGATCCAACGATCCTTGATATGTCTGCTTCCTATGACAAGAATCACACCTATTCCGTTCCATATTTTTATGGGACTCTTGGCCTTCTCTACAACAAAACAACCATTGATGCCAAAACCGTATCAAGCTGGGACTGCCTGTGGGATCCTACCTATGAGGATGAAATCATCATGGAAAATTCCGTCCGTGATACGTTTGCCCCTGCCCTGATCTCCAAAGGGTATTCCTTAAACGATACCGATGAAAATCATCTGCGGGAAGCCCTCGACATATTAAAAAAGCAAAAAGATGATAAAATCGTATATGCCTACTATGTAGATGAGACAGCCGATGCCATGATCGGAGAAGAAGCCTCCATCGCACTGTGCTACTCCGGCGAGGCTGCACTGGCCATGGCAGAGAACGACAATCTGGATTATTCCGTTCCAACAGAGGGATCCAACCTCTGGATCGATTCCTGGTTCATTCCAAAGTCCTGCACTAACCAGACCAACGCTTTAAAATTCTTAAATTTCCTGTGCAAGGATGATATCGCAGAAAAGAATTTCGAATATGTGCAGTATGCCTCTCCGATTACATCTGTGGTAGAAAATCAGGACGCTGACGTAAAAAATAACGAAGCTATCAATCCTTCCAGTGACACGATAAAAAGATGCGAAATCTATAAAGCATTAAGTGATGATGATTCCGCCAAGTACACAAAGCTGTGGCAGGAACTTCTCTCTTATTAAAAAACCGAGAAAAATGATTGCAATTTCAGTCAAAACATGCTAAAGTAAATCCACGGTGTCTGGTTAACACCGTGGATTTTTCATCTTCGGAAACGGTCATTCCGAAATTTCCCATATATACATTTGTTTTCAATTACATATGAACTATCAGGAATTTTTAACAACGATCCGTACACAGCTTTCTCTGCGTATCGAGACAGGTGTCACTTTAGACATTCGTTCCTTTACCAAAAATAACGGAACACATTACGATGGTCTGGTACTTCTCCATCCGAAGAAAAACGTGTCACCTGCGATCTATCTGATGCCATACTATCATCGCTATCTAGAAGGGGTATGCCTTGAAGAAATCTGTGAAGATATTCTTCATACCTATCAGGCGCATGCCCCGGAAGAAAATTTTGACACGTCCTACTTTACCGATTTTTCCCGTGCCAGCGAGCACATCGTCATGCGTCTTGTAAGCTTTGAAAAAAATCAGGAACTGTTAAAAGAGGTTCCGTTTTTCCGCTATCAGGATCTGGCCGTAATCTTTTACTGTCTGCTCCATGCAAGTGCCGAAAACCAGGCAAATATTCTGATCCACAATCATCACTTAAACCTTTGGAAAACCGACAAAGAAACGCTTTACCGGCTTGCGAAGAAAAACACGCCACAGCTTCTTCCCCCACAGCTTACCCCGATGAGCAGTCTTCTCAAAGAAATGCAGCTCGTCGCGGAAACTCCACTCCCGGAAGCAGCCCCGCCACTGTATGTTCTGACCAATACGTACCGGACCAACGGTGCAACCGTTCTCCTCTACGATGACATCTTAAAAGAACTGTCCGATTTGTTTGAAAAGGATCTGATCATTCTGCCAAGCAGTATTCACGAAGTACTGATTCTTGCCACCGATGAAAACGACAGGCAGAATCTCGACCATTACACCGCAATGGTAAAAGAAGTGAATGCCTCACAGCTTCAGGATGAAGAAATTCTGTCCGACCATGCCTACTATTACTGCCGGCACAGCCATCTGCTGACCATGCCGCAGCCGGTCTGCACTTCATAGATTATATTTCCAGACACAAAATCCCCGCAGAAAAAATTCTGCGGGGAACATCTATTACATTTCTACCAGTTTATCATATAGCTTCTCATATGCATGTGCCGAAGCATTCCAGGAAAAATTGCGATCCATCGCACGATAGATCAGTTCTTTCCATGCGGCCTTTTGTTCATGCTCCACACGATACGCATACCGGACAATATCTGCCATTTCCTGTGCATTAAAATTCGCAAATGAAAAACCACATCCTGTATTTTCATATTCATTGTATGGTTCTACCGTATCCCGGAGTCCTCCGGTTTCACGTACGATCGGAAGTGTTCCGTAACGCATGGCAATCATCTGTGCCAGCCCGCATGGTTCAAACATGGAAGGCATCAGCAGCACATCACTTGCCGCGTATATATGGTGCGAACGCTCCTCGGTAAATCCGATATGTACGCTTACCTTGTCCGAATACTTACTCTGATAATGGTGGAACATATTTTCATACTGGCTCTCTCCGGAACCAAGAACCACCAGCTGTATATCCATTTCGGTTAAAAGTTCATCCAATACGCAGCCGATCAGGTCAAATCCTTTCTGGCTGGTCATACGCGATACGATTCCGATCAGGAAAGCATCCTCCCTGACTGGAAGCCCAAGTTCTTTCTGTAATGCAGCTTTGTTTTCTTTTTTCCCACTCACTGCATCTTTTTTCGAATAATTTACCGGAATATAAGGATCTGTCTGTGGATTATATTCTTCATAATCAATTCCGTTTAAAATACCATAAAGGCGGTCCTTTCGGGCAGTCATCAGGCCACTTAAGCCCTCTCCACCTTCTACGGTCGTAATCTCATTTGCATACGTCGGGCTGACGGTAGTAATATAATCTGCATATACCACGCCACCCTTTAAGTAATTTGCCTCCCCATAAGATTCCAGTTCATATGCATTGAAAATGTGTGCCGGAAGTCCTGTAATATCCATTATCTCCTGAATTCGCCAGCGCCCCTGAAACTGCAGGTTATGAATCGTAAACACGGTTTTGATTCCCGCATAAAAATTATCATCTCCAAATACCGTATGCAGAAACACCGGAATAAGTCCTGTCTGCCAGTCATTGCAATGGATAATGTCTGGGGCAAAATCAATATACGGCAGACTAGCAAGTACTGCCTTGGAAAAATATGCAAACTTTTCCACATCTTCATAGATATTGTTGTATGGAGATTCTCCTGCGAAATAAAATTCATTGTCCACAAAATAAAAGTGAACACCATGATATTCTGACTCGAAAATTCCAACATACTGCCTGCGCCAGTTCAGATTTACATAAAAATGGCACAAAAATTTTAAATTTGAAAGAAATGAGCGATCCATGCAGGCGTATTTCGGAATAACTACCCGCACATCATACTCTTTTTTGTCAAAATATTTCGGAAGTGATCCGACAACATCGGCAAGACCTCCGGTTTTCACATATGGCACTGCCTCTGATGAAACAAACAGAATCTTCTTCATACACAACACTCCTTTACTTACCCTTCATCTGTAATCGTATTTTGTCCGTAATAAGAGCGATAAATTCCGAGTTGGTCGGTTTTCCTTTTCCATTGCTGATCGTATATCCGAACAGATCATCCAACGTATCCATCTTGCCACGGCTCCATGCTACTTCAATTGCATGACGGATGGCACGCTCGACACGGCTTGGTGTCGTATCAAATTTCTTTGCGATCCCCGGATATAAAATTTTCGTAATAGAATTTAACATGTCCATATTCGTCACAGACATGATGATTGCCTCCCGCAAATACTGGTATCCCTTGATATGTGCCGGAACCCCAACCTCATGAATTATCTCTGTGACATCCTCTTCCAGTGTCTGTAACGAGTACTTTTCCGATTTCTTTTCCATCTCAACCGGTCTGCCAATTTCTTTTCGTACTTTGTTTTTTCGACGGTTGAGTGTCTTGATCCGATCCAAAACAATATTCCGGTCAAACGGCTTCATAATATAATAATCTGCTCCCCGCTCAAACGCATCTTCGGTAATTTTTTCATTGCTGATTCCGCTGATCATCAGAAATGTCGGCCGGTTTTTTAGCGTGTGATCTGCCCTGATCCTGTCAAGGACTGCCAGACCGTCCAATTTCGGCATAATAATATCCAATAATACAACATCCGGTTCTTTTTCCCTGATCAGATGACAGGCTTCTTCTCCATCCTTCGCCATCCCGATCAGGTGCAGTTCATCATCACTGGTTACCATTTCTTCCAATAAGTCACGCATAACCTCGTTATCATCTGCAATTGCGACATTTAGTTTTCCCATGTAGGCCTCCTAGAATGTCAAATTCAGTCAAAAATAAGCATACCAGAAAGCACTGTCCGATTTTGTCAAAATTTGTCGATAAATACAGTTAAACTATATCACAACTGCCAATTTATTTCAATGTCTTATACATTCTCTTCAAACTGGGAATTATACAGATCTGCATAAAATCCCTTTTGCGCCAGAAGCTGTTCGTGTGTTCCCTGCTCTATGATATCGCCATCTTTCATCACCAGAATCAGATCCGCATTTCTTATCGTAGAGAGCCGGTGTGCAATGATAAAGCTGGTACGTCCGCGCATCAGATTATCCAAAGCCTTCTGGATCCGCACTTCCGTACGGGTATCTACCGAAGAGGTTGCCTCATCCAGAATCAGAACCGGGTTATCCGCAAGAATGGCACGTGCAATTGTAAGAAGCTGTTTCTGTCCCTGGGAAACATTACTTGCATCCTCGTTTAACTCCATCTGGTAGCCACCCGGAAGTGTCTGGATAAAATGGTGGGCATGTGCGGCTTTTGCCGCCTCAATCACTTCCTCATCCGTGGCATCTAAACGGCCATACCGGATGTTTTCCATGATAGATCCCTTAAACAGCCAGGTATCCTGCAATACCATACCAAATGCATCCCGAAGCTCCTGACGGTTAAAGTCGCGGATATCATGCCCATCCACCTGAATTTCTCCGCCTGTCACATCATAGAAACGCATAAGCAGTTTGACCATTGTGGTTTTTCCTGCTCCCGTTGGTCCGACAATTGCAATTTTCTGTCCAGGTGTTACATGAGCGGAAAAATCCCTGATAATGATCTGGCCCGGATTGTATCCGAAACTTACATGGGAAAAATCCACGTAACCATCCACATGGTCGAGATGCACAGCATGTTCAACCGTCAGTTCTTCTTCCTCTTCGTCCAGAAATTCAAATACGCGCTCGGAGGCTGCAGACATCGACTGCAGCATATTTGCCACCTGCGCAATCTGCTGGATCGGCTGAGTAAAATTCCGGACATACTGAATAAATGCCTGAATTTCACCAACCCCGATGGTTCCGCGGATTGCCAGAAGTCCTCCGGAAATTGCCACTCCGACATAACCGAGGTTTCCGACAAACTGCATGATCGGCTGCATCAGTCCGGATAAAAACTGGGACTTCCATGCCGATTGAAACAGAATCTGATTGGTATCTTCAAATTTTTTGATGGTGCTCTCCTGCTTATTATATGCCTGCACCACCAGATGTCCGCCATAGACCTCTTCCACCTGTCCGTTGATATGTCCCAGATATTCCTGCTGCTGGCGGAAATATTTCTGCGAATGTTTGATAATAAACGAAATCAGGATGGCAGATACCGGAAGAATCACAAGTGAAATCAATGTCATAATTCCGGAAATTGAAATCATCATCACAAGTGTTCCGACCAGTGTCGCCACACTCGTAATGATCTGCGTCACACTCTGATTTAAACTCTGTCCAAGTGTATCCACATCATTCGTGATGCGGGATAGCACCTCTCCGTACGTGCGGCTCTCGAAATATTTCATTGGCATGCGGTTGATTTTCTCTGAAATTTCCTTACGCATGCGGTAACAGGTTTTCTGCGTGATTCCTGTCATGATCATTCCCTGTATAAAACTGAATACTGCAGAACAGATATACAGGCCAAGTGTAAACAATAACACTTTGGCAATATAGGTAAAATCAATAGATCCGGTTCCCGCGATCTTTTTTCCGAGACCTTCCACCAATGCATTCGTTGCACGTGCCATAACCTTTGGTCCGGCAACGGAAAAGACGGTAGACACCGCCGCAAAAATCATAACGGCAACGATTGCATACCAGTATCTTCCGAGATAACGAACCAGTTTTTCGATAGAGTTTTTGAAATCTTTTGGCTTTTCTCCCGGCATCATTCCTCTGCCCGGGCCGCCCATCGGACCGTGAGGTCTTCTTGTACGTTGTTCTGCCATCTTATTTCACCTCCTCAGAAAGTCCCAGTTCTTTGGCAGACAGCTGGCTCCTGGCAATCTGCTCGTAAACTTCGCAATTGTGCAGTAATTCCTCATGCGTGCCTTTTCCGACAATCTTTCCATCGTCGAGTACCAGTATCTGGTCCGCATGCAGAATTGTACTGATTCGCTGTGCGACAATGATCACGGTCGTATGTTCCGTCTTTGTCTCAAGTGCTCTGCGGAGTGCCGCATCGGTCTTCATATCCAGAGCGGAAAAACTGTCATCAAACACATAAATCTTTGGATTTTTTGCAATTGCTCTGGCAATGGCAAGCCGCTGCTTCTGTCCGCCGGAAACATTGCTTCCGCCCTGTGCAATCGCACTCTCATACCCATCCTGTTTGCTGTCAATAAACTCTGTTGCCTGCGCAATCTCCGCTGCTTCCCGGATCTGCTCATCTGACGCATCCTCTGCCCCGAAGCGCAGATTGCTTGCAATTGTACCAGAGAAAAGAATTCCCTTCTGTGGTACAAATCCGATATGTTCCCGCAGATCCTGCAATGTATAATTACGGATATCCGTTCCGTCAAGCGTGATCTCTCCACCTGTCACATCATAAAAACGCGGAAGCAGGTTGACCAGCGTAGATTTACCACATCCGGTACTTCCGATAATTGCAGTGGTCTTTCCCGGCTCTGCAACAAAATCAATGTCCGAAAGCACATCTTCCGTGGCTCCCGGATACCGGAAATTTACATGATGAAAGGCAATCACACCCTCACACTGTTCCATGGCAACCGGCTCTTTCGGATCTGTAATCGTACTTTTTGTGCGTACAACCTCATCTATACGCTCTGCAGCCACACCGGCTCTCGGCATCATGATAGACATCATGGTCAGCATCAGAAATGCCATAACGATCATCATTGTGTAAGTAATAAATGCCGTCATGGAACCAACCTGCATATATCCGCCATCGATCCGCTTTGCGGCAACCCACACAATCAGAAGCGTGATGCAGTACATGATCATCATCATTCCCGGCATCATAAATGTCATAACACGGTTGGTAAACAACTGCGTCTTTGTCAGATTGCGGTTGGCCTCATCAAACCGCTCTTCTTCCCGTTTTTCCCGTCCAAATGCACGAATGACATTTAATCCTGTCAGAATCTCTCTCGAAACCAGATTCAGCCGGTCCACGAGATTCTGCATGATCTTAAACTTCGGCATGGCAAGGGAGGTAAGAAGCATTACAAATCCAAGAATAACAAGCACCGCAAGCGCGATCACCCATTCCATTCCTGCATGGGTCTGTGCAACCTTAATCACACCACCGATTCCAATGATCGGAGCATAAAGAATCATTCGCAGAAATACTGCAGTCACCATCTGAATCTGCTGTACATCATTGGTACTTCTCGTAATCAGGGATGCCGTTGAAAAATGATCCATCTCTGCATTGGAGTACTGTACGACATTGCGGAATGTCTTATCACGCAGATCCCGTCCGATGGATGCTCCCACACGGGAAGCACAATATCCGACAACCACTGCCGCCATAACCATCAGCAGCGCAAAACCAAGCATCTTGGCTCCGGTGGTCCATAAGTAATGTTTCTGAATGGCATCTACATCCACACCTGCATTTTTATCACAGGAGATCGCATAGGTCACACCCATGGATTTCAATGTAGAAGATCCGATCGCATCAATCTGTCCAGACACCTGCTTTCGCATCTCAAGAATCTGCTGATCCGGTACCTGGCCGGCTGCCAGTGCCTGCATCAGCTGCTTCATATCTACCTGCGTCCCATCCGTTCCCATTTTCGCCGTGATAGCCTTCTCGTCAATATCGGACTCCTTCATCTGGGACATCTGATATACCATGACGATCGGCTCCAACAGAGACTCATCCATATCGTCAAGCGTATCCTCTTCACAATTTCTCACATAGTTTCCGTCTTTTTTCGGCTCCTTATAACAGGCGGCAAATGTTTTCTTTTCCCTGCTGGTCATAAAAAGCTGTGCTGACACAAAATCTTCCTGTGTCATTTCTTCCGGAAGAATATGCTCCACTCCGCTGCTCATGATTCCGACATCGATAATATCCGATGTATACTGTGGCAGGGACAGATCACAAAATGCCTGCATCACAAGAAAAGCCACAATAACCAGAATCCATTTCCAGTATGGGAGCATGTTTTTAAATATTTTTCCCATGATTTAACTCCTTTTCATATGCATAGCTTTTATACTATCACGAACTGATTTCCAGAACAATTCCTATTATATAAAACTTTTCTTAAATTAAAATGAAATGTGTGGTGCAACCATGGGCACCACACATTTTATGTTCTGATTTTATACTGCAGGAATTACATAACCGGCCTTCTTCATTTCTTTTGTAAAATCATCGACAGACATTCCTGCTTTTTCTGCACCTGTTTCCACGGGGATGATCCCATCCTGCACCAGGGATGCATATGCACGAATCTGTCCTTCGCGCTGACCTTCTCGCTGACCTTCGATTCTGCCCTCTCTCTGGCCTTCCATACGCTCCTCATTCAATTCATCTGCCATCAAAACACGTAATGCCTCACACATGATCCTTTCACTTCCTTTCCATTCCCGTACTTTCTCCATGTTACTGTTTACAATGACCTGCAGCACGATATCTGCAAGATTCTTCTCCCTTCCCTCAAAGGTACTCGCCTGCAATAAATACTGGCGCAGCAACGATTCCTCCAGCCTGTCGGTCAGTGCCTTGAGCTGTACATGCATATCCACATCCAGTTCCGATGACACTATGATCTGCACCGGGAACATCGCGCCATTGACATAGTAGATTCCTGCTGCTTCTTTTTTACATTCATACCCGGATTTTTCCAGTTCCCCCAGCAGCTTCACCGGCTTGCGGTCTCGAATCAGTGTAATGGTAATCTCCTCTGCCGGAATCTCATCCACATGATTGGGTAATACTTTATACAGGCACGCATACGCAACCGCCTTGTAAAAAGTATCAATGTTCAGCTCATCCATCGGGGATTTATATTCAAAAATATTGTGTTTCCGGAAGATCTTCCCGATTTCATTTTTTATTTTGCAGTCCTTCTTTA
>ERZ1031719.215-NODE-215-length-27935-cov-57.285617_pt1 | contig 27935 bp, 20 predicted proteins | sample MGYA00516702_ERZ1031719 | MGnify/ENA primary metagenome ERZ1031719 (study PRJEB33719, sample SAMN04261227) | wastewater metagenome | biome: rural village; feature: human; material: feces | host: Homo sapiens | place: El Salvador | collected 2013-01-07 ...
CAACAGAGCAGGAGATGCAGCAGTTGACTCCCTATAATCCTGCAAACATGAAAGAGATAAAGGAGTAAGGGGGCTAAAAATATTGCCTGATGAAATCGCTTACTTACGGATTTCTTCCAAAACCCGTTCTATTTTGCGTATCCAGTGCTCATCGATTTCCACTTTTTCGGCATAAGACTTGAAGTTCATCACCACGTCTTCCACTTCTTCTATGATACTAAAAGCATTTCTGATATCCTGTCTTTGTGCAAAAAGCATCAAATCCTGCTTCGTTATATTCTTTCGCTTGCCAAGAACCGTAAGTTCATGGTTACGATAGAAATGCGAATCAGGATCGGTGGAAAATACGATGTCGTAAGCTGGCGATATATGCCATTCTCCATTGGGGTACATCACAAATGAGAAGTTCTTGGTATGGTCATCTACATTTTCTGCAAGTACATTAAACACCATTCTCCTATATTGCTGACTCTGCTCTTCTGCCGACAAATTCAGTTTTCTGCCCACAACAAACAAATCTTCGTAAGTATCAGCCAAGGAACTCATGGCAGCCAAAGTCTGGGTATATATTTTTCTGCCCTCCACCCTATCAAAGCGCTGGGTAAGGAAATTCTGTGTTCCTTCAATCTCTACCAAACGAGAAGGCATCATGTTGATACCGGCATCCTTGGCCATCAGATAATAAGCCATCTCTACCCTAGTAAAAGGAAGTTCATTTTTCCTGCCTGTATCAAACTTCAATATATAGTGCTTAAAGTTAGACGGCAAATCGGCTTGGCCAGAACGAATAATACCTGTAGCCTCATCCATACCGATAATAGCCTTAGGACGCTGACCGCCAGCGGAAGTTCCCACCTTGTACAGATCTTCAAGAATAAGACTGTTACTCATATCAATGTTCACATCCTGCCTGTCCAGGAATAATTTATTGGCAAGTTCATAAAGTGAAGCCAACTCGATATTTACAGATGCATCCTCCTGGATATGAGCAGGTTGAAATTCCAAGGCACCCATTGCTCTCTTACCGATAAAAGACAGTCTATCCACTGCATTTACCATTTTGGATTGCAGATGATTGGCTTCCATCCATTTCTGGAAGACCACATTTCCCCAATGGTCAGGCAGAGAATCTGCTATGAACTCAGGCAAACCGGCATATAGTTTTTCTCTGTTTCCTGACATAGGGAAAGTTCTTTGTACATAAACAGAATCCAACGGCGCAACCAATGGTGCAATATTCCATCCATACTGCATAAAATCCTGGTCGAATTGAAAGACAGAGCAGCCCCGCTTGTCATCCCAAGACAACAAGCCCACATTCTTATCCCACAAATTCACCTGCACAACATTATCTTTCATGTCTTACCCTTTCCTTCTTTTCATTCATATTCTTCACTTGGCTAGGCAGCATTGGCAGTGGCGGCAAGAGTTTTTCTGCTTCCTGCAGGAATCCAATGCTCCTCAACAGAGAAAGAATAGTGCCAAAGCCTATGTTCTTAGCTTCGCCTTTTTCAAACTGGCTAATGGTGAAAATGCTCACACCAGCCTTTACAGCCACCTCTTTCTGAGTAAGATTGCTGAACAGACGATATTGCTTGAATCGTCCTCCCAATTCTGATATAATCTCAGAATTAGACTTTGCCTCTATACCATATTCCGTAATCATGCTGCAAATATAGTTATTTCTTTATTTATCGCCAAATATAGGGTTAAATATTTAAATATCTTTAGTTATTGCAATAAAAAATGTTACTGAAGATGCTTTGCAGATATACCATAAAGAGAAACGCCCAAGGTTACTGGCAAATTCTTTTTCCTATCTGTACACAGATTTCTTACGCAGCCCTTCTTGAAATATAAGCAGGAAAATGAATTTCGCCATTACCGCTACTTGCCATAACAGCTATACCTATATAATATTTATGATTGCGCTCCAGCTTCAACGGTTCTTCTATCCAAACAGACAAATCCTTCTTATCTGAAATTTCGGATAATCGGACGTACAAAGGTCGATGCTGTACAGGCACAAAATTTGTTCCCTTTACTTCATAAATGATTAAACGAATTGTGCATGAAGCAAAAGTACATTTTTGTACTCGCAACTTAGCTGTTTTCACATAATAGTCTTTATTTACAACAAATAAGGGTCCCGTTTCATATTTCGTGTTTCTAACGTTATGAAATGCAACATCACCTGGTGCCCGAACTCCCTTTCCAAGAATACTTTCCTGCTTTTTGCCGGAAACGACTGTTATATCAGACAAATCACAGGTCTTTTCCTTCAACGTAAGTTGCAGCGAAGTCTTTTTGCTATATACATCACAAGGAATTTTACTGGTCTGATAACTGATATGACTAATCACAAGTTTCTGTTTCATGCCATCGGGCACCACCAGAGAGAAATTTCCTTCCTTGTCAGATACCGCATATATACTATCTACATATACGCTAGCGAATTCAACGTTCTTACCAAATTCATCTACAATATGTCCTTTTATTGTCTTATTTGCAGCAATACATGTCAAAGAAAAGAACTCGCAGACAATCAGAAAAAATATAAATCTCCTCATATTCATAGCTTTAAAATTTTATTAGAAATTATTTTATGCTTATATATACTGAATCATGATTTAAATATAGCAGCGTAAATCTTGCTCTCAAAATAAGTACTAAGATACTGCTATTTCAGATACAGAAGCAATTGTCTTATACTCTCCTCAATACTCTCAATGGTTGGAATCTCTTTATATGCAAGGTCTGGTAATTCTCTTGCATAAACATTGCTCAATGTAGACCATACAGAATGCAGATTTTTGATAATAGGAGAATCCATGACATCCTTCTCCCGCCATCCTTCCGGCTTATCAAATCTTTGCTGATCTTGAACAAACAAATTGGCAAAGTCAGCCTTAAATGCATCACTTTCAAGATAAGTTCGGGTCTCCTTATCATTCAACAGAAAATGCAAATCATAGAAATGGCGTATCTTGGCTGCCAATTCTGGCATATAATTGTCTGCCAAAGAACAGCGGAGCAGGGATACCAATTTTTCCGTCAAGGTTCGACGCCTATCTAGGACATTCACCTCAAACGGATGCATTTCGTACTCTTCTACCAATTTTTCATTGCCTGTCTTCTGCAAAAACTCTGTCAGAAAACTTTGCAGTTTACATTTCTGGAACGGATATGGATTAGCAAAAGAGTTGATTCCAACAAGCAACTGACCAGCCTTGATTGCACCAACCTGTAATGTATCAACGGCTCGTGGATAAGAATAGTATGCCTTGTGATAATGAGATCCCTTGCTTGTAAAACCGGGCATATTTATTTCCTGCAATCCTTCCGTCATACCCTTAGCAGTTCTCTTGATCAGCATCTTCAACTGATTTCCGCTGAGAGTCCATGCTTCGGAGATGGCAATATCAATATCCTCAGAAAAACGACTGCCGATACCGTACGCCTTTGTAAGACTAGTTCCTCCTTTGAATATGGCACGATTGTCTTTGTCGTTAGTTGCCATCAAAGACAAGGAACGGCAAATCCAATAATCTTTCTCTATAAAAATACTCTTGATGCCAAGCCCGCCTTCTTCTAGCGGTTGGGATGCAGCCTGCAATGCATCAGAGAACAGTTCCCAGTTTTCATGTAATCTCATATGATATTCCAGTTTCTTTTGTTTGACAATACTTTATCAGAGATAGGGAGTTTATAGCTCGTTACTCCATTCAGTGTACTACTGATAACCTGTGTATCAAGCTCCATATTTTCATATATAGCTCCAAGCAATGCCCTTACATAAGGGGTGTATGCCAAGGACAATTCTGCAAGTTCTTGCTTTTCTTCCTGCGAAAGTACTTCTATTGCCTTGCAGATGTTTGTTACACATTCATCGGGTGATGTTGCTGGAATTTCCTTTATCAAGCGCAACGCATCCAGTATCCTAAGCAATGGGATATTGCTTGAAGTGATAATATTTTCCTGCAAGAGGAAAGAAACCTTCACACCATTTCGGATGGTAGGGCGACGATATTTGTTGGTACCTATTAATATAGATGAACTTATCTGAGTGGTAAGTCCCATAGATGCAAATGCAGCTGTTCCTGTTATGTAACCAACTATTTTTCCATCTTGCTCCAGAAAGTCTTTTACGAGTTCTGAGTCGGAAGGTTTCAGCGTTCCAAATATTGTTTTCTTAGGGATATAGTATTTCCCCTTTGCTATCTTCTGCAATTCGCCTTGGAGTACAAGACGGCTGAGGGCCTTGGCAAGTGCAGGCTGATACTGCAGCTCCACACCAAAGTCTCGTATTGTCAATACCACTCCAGCAGGAGTTGATGACAATTTTTCTTTTATCTGTCTTGTTATAACCATATTACGTTTCTTTTTTCGATTGCAAAGATAATAAAAAGTCTTGTTTTTTACGTCAAAAACTTGACTTTTTGCGTTTATTTAAACTTTTTTATCCCATTACATCACTATTGTTTCATTCGTTATATACAAAAACAATCATCCCGATAGGCAACAACATGCCTATCGGGATAATCCATAATATATCTACATTTTCCAAAAAACTTGCTTTACTGCGGCTGCAAAGTATAATCAATCTCACCATCCTGAGGACGATGGATGAGCAACATATATATATATTACCGTTTTGCATAGCAAAAAGATACATTTTACCCAAAACCAACATATTAATGCTAGTTTTTCAAGATTCAAATTCCCGAAAAAGGCAACAGATTTCCGCCGTAACATCTTTGTCGCAGCTTCGTCAATGCCTTTCAACCTCATTGCAACCACGGTGTAATAATACTGCCGTACCTTTGCAACCGAAATCAAACGATATAGGTTATGAATGCTAAAAGGGGAATTATTGTATTAGGATTGCTCTCGGCGGCTAGCATGCCAACGTGGGCGCAACAGATTAAGGGTGTGGTTATCGACCAGAAATCGAAAGAGACACTCATCGGTGCAGTCATCACTGTGGATGGAACCAACGTGAAGGCTATCACCAACATCGACGGAAACTTCCAGATCGATGGATTGGATAAAGAAAAGACATATACACTATATATTAATTATGTAGGATATAAGACTCAAAAAATTGACGGGGTTCAGGCGAAGGACGCAGACCAGGTGATTGCGCTGCAACCTGATGAACAGCAGCTGAAGGAGGTGACCGTTACCGCAGTGGAAAGGCGTAATACGGATGCGGCAATGATACAGGTGGCCAAAAACAGTCCCGTCATCGTGAGCAATGTTTCGGCACAGGAAATATCCAGAACGCAGGATACGAATGCGGGTGAGGTGATACGCCGAGTGCCAGGCGTGAGCCTCATCGACGATGCTCTTGAATCGGGCGTTTATGCCCTGAGCACCGGTAACGACATATCCCGCGAGTGGACTCAACTCGACGAACACATTCTCTCTCTTGGTGTAAATGACAAGCACCACTTCAAGTTTGGCAACTTTGAGCCAGACTTGCTGGTGGGTGCCTATGGGGAGTATCGCAGCCGAGAATACCAGACCCGCAACTGCATCAACTCAGTAGCCTTAGGCTGGACCTCATTGGTTGGTGCAGATGGCTATACTCCTATCGCAGGAAGCCCATTGCTTGGTGCCGCAAGTTTCGCCGGCTGGACAGGTTTCGACACCGTAAGCTACATCGGAGCCTTCGATGGCAGCACCAACTGGATGAGCGGCTGGACCAACTTTGATCCCCAGAATGCACAGTACTAGAAAAAGATTAGTACCAGAATAAGAATTAGAATAGCTAATTTCTATTTTGACTATAAGGTTTTCTTTTATTGGAGCATGGCGCAGTGATTTGCGCCATGCTTTTTTGTTGGGTTATGGAGGGAAACGTTGATGTCCTGTTTCAGGACATCAACATATTATTTTTCTTTATCCTTTTCATCTGGATGAGCCATAAGATAGAGTTCTTTTTGCCTTTCAATTTCTCTTCGCAAGTCTTCCTTATCAGGCAAGTAAAGCTTATACTTGGCTGCAAACATCTGGTCATTCTTGGCGAGTGTAGAATAACGTGCCACATCCGAGTCAGTCTCAGCACAGAGGATGATACCGATGGTAGGATTATCATCAGGACCTTTCTTCATCTGGTCGTACATCTGCAGATACATATCCATCTGCCCAACATCTTGATAAGTGATGCGGTTCACTTTCAAATCTACGAGAATGAACGATTTAATTTTGTAATTATAAAACACCAAATCAATATAATAGTCATTCTCGTCAGTTCGGATATGTTGCTGGCGAGCCACCAGAGCATATCCTTTTCCCATTTCCATCAAGAATTTTTCCAGGTTGTCGATAATGGCAGATTCTAGCTTGGATTCGGTAAGAGAGGCATCGGATGGCAATCCTAGGAACTCCATAACTACAGGTGACTTTATATATTCAAGTTTGTCGTGCTGAAAATCCTTCGTCTTATCCTTCATCTCATCAACCACTGGCTGCTTATTTTTGGACATCAGAAGACGTTCGTAATATAAGGTATTGATGTTCCTGTTGAGTGTTCTGAAACTCCACCCCTGCTCAAATGCTTCCTTTGCATACCATTCGCGTGCCTGTTTGTCTTCAACTCGAATTAAACGTTCATAATGAGACCATGGAAGAATGGGCAAATCGAACTGGGTTGGCACTGGCAGATTTTGCGGAATGTGCTTTAATGATTTAGCTGAAACTGGCTGAAAATTCTTATCTTTAAATTCTTCAGACACCGTCTGAAGAATTTGTAAATCACTGAAAGTCAGATAGAACCTTTTATAGTTAGCAATATTTGTATAAGAGAATCCTTTTCCGAATTCTTCTGTCAGAGCGGCCGAAGCTATATCTATCACATGCTTTCCATATTCAGCCCGTGATGCTCCGTTCTGTTCTTGTTCTACAATACGTTGTCCTATCCTCCAGTTTCTTTCTACTAGAGAATAATTGATGGCAGCAAATGCTTTGCTGCGAGCCTTACTGACAATGGAGCGCAAGTCGTTAATCAAAGTATTGTCATCGTCCTCGTATGTTTTGTTGGTCTGCTTCATATTGTTTCTATATTGGTCCTTCAAGGTGCAAAGATAGGACTTTCTTTTTGAAAAAGCAATCATTTTCATCACTTTTTTATGCAGAAGTTTCATGCTTTACCTATATTTCTTGGGAAAATGTATTTATATTTTCCCAAAAAGTTTGATGTCCTGAAACAGGACATCAAACTCCATTTGCCTTAATCCATGAACTTAATCATGTCCTGGCGTCTTGGCTTTGCCTCTGGCGATTCATCAGGATAACCTAAGGCGATGCAGTAGAGCAGTTTGTAATTCTTGGAGAATGCCATGCGGTCGAGGTAAGGCTTGGCTGACGGCGAATCCAGTATCCAACGGGCAGAACTGCCCAGGCAGCAGGAACCGATGCCCTTTGACCATGCTGCAAGAATGATGTTCTCGCCAAGCAAACCGCAATCAATCTGTGCCATATCATAAGTAGTATCGTAGGCGATGCAAACCACGCATGGAGCATTCACGAAGATGTTCTTGAAGCCCTTGCGCTCGGCTATCTTAGGATTATCCTTTACCACGGCCTGGGTTATCGAATCGATGAGTGCAGGAGAATCTATCACTCTGATTTCGTACGACTGCAGGTTCTGCCCATTCGGCGCATGGATGCCGCATTTCAGAATCTCGTTCAGGGTATCGCGGCTGATAGCGGAATCCTTATAAGCACGGATGCTTCTGCGACTCATCATCAAGTCGGTTACCACACTTGCAGAGTCAACAGTTGCTGCTGTCTCCGGCTGTCTGTTCTCATTACAGGCAGTCAACATCAGTGCAGCTGCCAATCCTAAAAATATCTTCTTCATATTATTCATTGTATGATTAAACCTATATTTCAATTAGTATATACCGTGCAAAGATAGCAACAAATACTGATATTCAAGAAGATACGTTATAACTTTTTAGAGTTTTTATTATTCATTCTGCCATTCTTTTAATAAGAATATATCATAGCCAAACATTTTCCACCTATTTTGCTAGAATTTCCCAAAAACTTCGTATCTTTGCAATGGCTTTATGCAAGATAAGCTGTTTATAAAATCATCAAACGTAGAATTATGGAAAGAAAAAGTTATTCTATAGATATAAATCGCATTGCACAATATGCCATGTATGCATATTGCATTTTCGCATTGTTTTCGCTGGCATTTTCTGTTTGCGGACAAGCGGGCTTATCCTTCAGAACAAGTCCCATCCTGATTCCAATAAGTCCCATCCTGGTTACCATCAAGCAACTGGTCTTGCAGCTCGCCCCTATAGCTTTATGGGGAATATTCCGCTACACGCTACCGGCAGGCGTAAAATTGCTACGACGCTGCAGCGAGTTGATGGTACTTTACTATGTGCTCTCATTCATCCTGGGCCAATGCTTCAATCTTCATCTCGTAACGATGATGCAGAACGGACAGATAACACCCACGACAACGATTCTCACCTGGATACAAAGCACTATGGTATTGATTTCCGTCATCGCTTCCCTGATAGCCGGCTGCCATCTGTACAGCAAGCACAGAGGTAACATGCGCAAACTGGGCATAGCCCTTATCCTGGTTTTCATGGTATGGCTGATATGCTCAAATATACTCCCTGTTGCAGTGTTTTATCTGGCAGGTAACACCCAGCAGGCAGCCTTCACCTGCATGAATCTCATCAGTATGATAACCACAACATCGGCTTATATATACGCATACTATAGAATGTATCGGGCGATAAAAACTATAGGATGTTCCGGGCAATAAAACTAAATAAATACAAATTCTCGGATATACAGATTATAGAAAGGTTATCAGTTTTACAGAAAGTGTTATCAGTTTTACAGAAAGAAATTTGCAATACACTGCAAATTTCACTCAGAAGCACAAGAAATTTGCAATACGCTGCAAATTTCACTCAGAAGCACAAGAAATTTGCAATACACTACAAATTTCCCAAAAAACTTTCGTATATTTGCAGCGCATTTCATTTTTAGCAATCAAGATAGAATGCAAAATGAATAGCAAAGTGAATAAATAGAACATAAAGAGAATATGATAGAGCGCAAAGAATACATGAATCTCCTGGAGAAATGGAGAGATAAGAAGGCCATCAAGGTAGTAACAGGCATACGACGCTGTGGCAAGTCATCGCTGCTGAGGATGTTTAGGGAGAAACTTCTCTCGGACGGAGTATCCGAAGAACAAGTACAGAACCTCAACTTCGAGGATCTCGACAACGAACCGTTCCTCGACTATAAAATTTTGTACGCGCACGTAAAGCAGAACCTGTGCCCAGACAAGATGAACTATCTCTTCTTTGACGAGATACAGATGGTGGAAAATTTCCAGAAAGTGATAGACAGCCTGTTCCTGCTAGATAACGTAGACATTTACGTTACTGGCAGCAATGCCTACCTGCTCTCTGGCGAAATAGCCACCCTGCTCACCGGAAGATACATCGAAATCAAGCTCTTCCCTTTCTCCTTCCGAGAATTCATGCAGACGCAGCCTGCCCATACTTCCCGAGAGCTTGCCTATCGCCAATACATCGAACTGGGTTCCTTCCCATACATTCCCCAAATCAGCCAAGACCGAGAGATGGTGCGTGAATACCTGTCAGGTCTCTACAACACCATCGTACTGAAAGATGTGGTGAGCCGCAAAAAGATAACCGATGTGATGATGTTGCAAAGTGTGGTAAGATTCCTTGCTGACAATATAGGCAACATATCCGTAATCAAGCGCATCAGCGACACCATGACCTCGCTGGGAAGAAAGACTACATCTCATACGATAGAAAACTACGTCTCTGCCCTCACCGACAGCTATATCTTCTACCCTGTGCAGAGATATGATGCCAAGGGTAAGCAGCTATTGAAGACTGGACAGAAACTTTATCTTGCCGACGTAGGTCTGCGCCAAGTCATCAATGGCACCAAAGGTGGCGACTTGGGGCACGTACTGGAGAACATCGTGTATCTGGAACTAGCACGACGAGGCGGAGAAATCTATGTAGGCAAAGCCGGTGATGCAGAAATAGACTTCGTGGTAATCATTGGTGAACACAAGGCATACTATCAGGTATCGCTCAGCGTAAGGGATGAGACCACGATGCAGAGAGAATTGGCACCCCTGAAGTCCATCTCCGACAATTTTCCAAAATATCTGCTCACCCTGGACAACGACCCCGTCCAGTTTCATGATGGAATCAAGCAAGAATATGTGCTCGACTGGCTTATGGAATGCTATGATTCGCCTAAAAGAATGCAATAATTCGCCTAAAAACAAGAATAAGACTCACATGGAAAAACAATGATGGAAAAGAATCAGATTTTTGAAAATATCATAGAGCTTTTGATTAGGCAATAAGAATTGCCTAAAAGATAGCTATGGCTGGTTAAGTCCGATTTATCATTATATAAAGTAGGATATTGAGTTGAAATCAAAGGAGAATAAAAGAAATCGCCCTGAAAAGGCTCAAGCATTTCATTTCCAAATAGCGATGAATGCTCAGCCTTTTCAGGGCGATTAATTATTTATAGAGGGATTAGGGGGTTATTCCCAGGAATCCCAGGAGTCAATACTACCCCAGTGCTCCTTGGCAGTATCTGTTCCTGGCGTTCCGTCTTCAAGAGAAGGTTTACCATCAGTATTGCCAGTATTGTCAGTAACTTTAGTATGCGATAAACTTGCCAGTAAGTTTTCCATCGATAACGGAGCACAATTTATCTGTGGCTGTAAATATACTTTTTTATTCATGATTATAATCTTACTTAATATATTTCTTACCATTAATAATATAAATACCACTTGGCAATGATTGGAAGTTACTTGCATCCTCACTTACCAACTGACCATTGATATTATATACTCTGCTATTAGCAGGCATCAATTCACCATCAGCAGTGATAATCAAGTCTTCGATTCCTGTTGTTTCTCCATCATTACCATCAGTAATACTACTGGTACTGATGCTCAACATCGTAGGCTTAGCACCTGCAGAATGATCAGCTTTCAGGAAACCACGGAAACCTTTGACAGTTCCTGAATCACCAGAATAAGCCTTGAACTTACCATCAGAAGCACCGATGAAGTAATCGTTCTTAACGATATTCATGGTGTTGTAACTTGATGTCCAAACATAACCATTACTCTTGCACCAGTCATCTGGTTTAGTATTTTCGATGGTAACGTATGGATAGTCTTTTACATCTGCGGTATTGATGCTTGTCACTTCCTTAGTTGGCTTGATAAGGAATGGCTTACCAGCAACAATCGTATTGTAAGCATGACGTACGAAGTATGCCTTGCTGCCCTCAACATGGTCGAAGTAGAGAATCTGGGTACCTTCCTTCGCAGTTGCACTATAAGCAGGACCAAAGATGGCATCCACCTGCTGTCTGTTGAGACTGAAAGGAAGAACGCAAGTCGTCCAACGATTAGCTACCATTTTACGTGCAATCTTTACCTGTGCCACATGACCCTCTGCAGTTTTCTCAACAACATTGTTTGCATTTGCAGTTTCAGCATCATAATTTACTTGATCTACAGTTGGCTTTGTTTCATCCTCGTCGAATGAGAAGCCATAGAAGCCAATCTTCGAACCGAAGTTGTAGAGATAGTAAGTCTTACCAGCCTTTACCTTAAAGGTATAGGTAACAGGTGCATCAGCGAGAACTGACCATCCACGTGAGCCTTTCAAATCGGGATATTTCTTTGCAGCTTCATTAGGTGCAGTTTCTTGGTCAAGTTGGTTTTCATAAACATTGTTCTTAAAACCTGTTTCTGACATCTCAAAACTTTCGAGACCAAAGTGCTTCTTCACTGTTTCTACAGTTGGCGACTGCTTATCACCCATATCCCATTTATATTGACTCAAATTATAATTCTTGCCATTTGGCTTACCTGTAGTAGATTCGATGTGAGCATCAGAACTTACGAAATTACCAGCTTCATCCATGATGAATACACGACGCTGTGGTCTGTATTGATAATCTGTAGAGTTATTATTCTTCTTCTTTGAATCGAATACTCCATTTTGATATATATGTGCTACGACAGTACCATTTGTCTTAGGCTGGAATACTAAGAAGGAACCAGAACATGGCACATTGAACATTGGATCTACTATATATTCTTTCTTAGTATAATCCGCATTGCTTATCAATGTAGTCTCTGGCATACAGTTGGAACCCTTCTCCTGGCGGGCATTCTTCTGATGGTCACCAGCCTTTACCATATAATCAAAGCCGGTAATCTTCCATGGAGCTTTTCTTGATTTATAATTGTCCTGCGAACTATCATAATTCCACTCTACAGTACTTGACAAAGACTCTCCTGTAGTCCAAAGATTAGTCACAGCATTAGGGAATAACCATCCTCCAAGAGTAACAAACAAATTCTTGTCCTGATTCCACATGGTTTTCTGGCTCTTATATTCCTCATTTGCATGAACTCGATACACTGCTGGGTCGTCAACATCTATTGTAATTAAAGCTGTGGTGCTTTCTAAGTTTTTACCAGTGACAACGACACGGATGTTAGCTGTACCTTCGCTGACTGCTTCTATCTTTCCTGTTTTTGCATCTACCTTTACGACACCAGGAGATGTAGAGAACCATGTTACGTTATATTCAGTGTCGCCAAGAGTAGCATTTCCTTTTTTAACCGTCAAGTCTGGTGCTACTTGTGTAGTACCTGCATACATTTTAATGCTTGCAGGATCAGGTGTAACGGCGATAACTTGATGCGTGCTGTTTATATCCAAATTGAATGAAATAGGATCAGGACTATCATAGACGTCCCCATAGTTGTCTTCACCATTCTGTCCAGGTGTTGCACTTACTGTAACAGTATATGTACCTGCAGTACTTGGTGTATAGTTAAGTGTATTTTCGGTGAATTCCTGAATTTGTCCATTAACTTTCGCAGTAACTTTATAAGTGTATTTGAAATAACTGCTTACATCTTCACCATTGTAAATCAGAGGAACAATAATCTCTCTGCTTGTGGCATCTTGGTGCAGATTGATGGTGATGCCTTTGAATGAATCCAAGAAAACAGGCTTAATCTTACCTTCTGATACCGAGTAAGAGAACTGGAGTTTACCTTCAGTATAATTGCTTCCAAGTGATGTTGTTGGAGTCGCAGTAACGGTAATGAGGGATGTTCCCTTAATAAATGCTGTTTTTTCAGCATTTTTCTTAACTGAGAATTTTCCAGTCTCATCAACAGTCACATTGTTTCCACTAACAGTATAAGACAAGGTGTAGTCCTGACCTAACTTCAAGAGTTTGTCATTATCTCCATAAACCTTGATGACAGGCTGCTCTTCTTCCGCATCTGTGGTGTTGATAGTAACATCCATTACGGAAACGTTGAGTGGAGAAGGAGCCTTTACGCTCAACTGATAAGTGGCTGTAGTTCCTTCATAAGTGTCAGTATTTTTAGGAGTAACGGTTGCTGTGATGGTTGCGATACCTAAGCTCTTAATAGTAATGGTATTACCATTCAGTGTCGCAACACCCTCTGCATTCGACGTGTAAACTACATTATAATCTTTATCTGCAGTAAGAGTTGTCTCTCCGGCTTTAACAGTAAGAGTTGGCAAAGTCACAGTTTTTGAAGTGTTGACCACCACATCAGCATTGCGCTCGAAAGAAGCTGTCAGTCGAGTCTTATTAGAAGATGAAGCAGGGCGATTTACCTGAAGACTTATCAAGCAAGTAGTACCACCACCATAGCGACCCAAATAGAGTGCATCGCAATCTTTTTCAATGGTATAAGTAAATTCAGAACCACCAGCAGCAGATTTAGCCAAGATGTTTGACTTAAAGATGCTGCTACCATTTACATCTGAATAAATAATCACACCAGAAAGATTCTTGCTATTGCAATAGCCTTTCAGCGTAATCACATCACCTGCTTTGAAGCCACCAGTCTTTGGTTTGATAGTGATGTACTTTCCTTCATTTGCACTGAAGTTGCTGCTAAACGTTATGACATTATTAGCAGTTGTACAGCTTGTTCCATCTGTAGTAGTACCAATAGAGCCTGTGAAGTCGTAGATAACCCCGCTTTCGGTTGGATCAACTGGAGTTTGCTTTTTCTCTACCTTAACGGCAAATGTAGCAGAAGTCTCTTTATACTTGTTTGTATCTGTAGGCTTGATGGTGGCAACGATGTTTGTTTCACCTCCACTAACAAAGCTTACCTTACCATTCTCTACCTTTGCTACTGCTTCATTGTCAGAAGCATAGGTTACGTTATAGTCGGTTGCTGTCAAAGTGGTCTCGCCTGCCTTGACTGTAAGTGTAGGAAGTTCTTTTGCAACATCGCCTTCTTTTGCAGATATTGTTGCAGGAGAGAAGGATGCAGTAAGAGCTACCTGTGTGTTGGCACGGGTGATCTTGATGGCTTTAAACTTACCATTCCAAAGATAAAGCTCTTTAGCACCAATCAGATTGCTTCCTTCTGGAATCGTATAAGAATTACCGTTAAGATCGATGTTCGTTGCTTTTGTAGCATCTTTTGTCAGATACAATTCAGAAGTACTTGTTGCTGTGATTACGTCGCCCTTAGCAAGTGGCTTTTCGAGGGTAATCTTCATATATGAAGCGCTACTACCATTCAGTTTGATACCCTCTTTAGATGAAATCATTTCTGCGCTTTTTGTCTTGTTACCATTATAAAGCGTAGCAGTACCACCTTTAATTGTTATATAGTCAGCTGTTAAATCTTGACTCGTTTGAGTTGCAATACTCAGCGTTTTACCTGCAACTACTGTTGCAGACAAAATATCGGATGTACCAACATTATTGCCAGTATTTCCATTATCACTACCACCATTATTATCTGTGCTACCATTATCAGTATTGGCAGTAGTAACAGTTGTAGTACTTGTCTGGATAGAATTGCCACCAGCACTTCTGCTATTAGTAGCAGATGTAGCTATGCAATAATAACTTCCACTTTCTGTTGGAGTATAAGTAGCAGATGTGGCATCTGTAATTTTTGCATTATTCTTATACCACTGATAAGTGACATCACCGCTTCCGTATGCAGTTGCATCGAGGGTTCCTGCAGTAGTAGTGAAGTCATAGCTTGGAGCCAAGTCCTTGGCAAACAGAATCTGCTTGCTGTCCTGGTTCTGGTAAGCACGTTCGTACTCTGTTGCAGCCATGATGAAGCCACCGAGAACCTTGCCCTCGGTTGTTTCGCCCTTCTTAACCATGGTTACATCGCTACCTGAAAGGTAATACTCATTTGAGCCATCACGATAATTCTTGCCGCTAAGACCTGCAGACTTACAACTTCCCCAAATCTGAATACCGCCATCAGCATCGTATGTAACAAAATTATTTACCAATCCTTCGAATGCTTTAGCAGCAACAGTCTTATAATCGTAAGGAGATGTGGAAAGCAGTCCTAAGCGAACTGCCTTAAAGAGAGCAGCAGAAAACAATGCTGTTGCTGAAGTTTCAATATAATTGGCATAATTTTTTGTTGTACCATTATATTGTTTCGAAACAAAGCTTCCATCTTTGTCCAACAATTGGAACCAGCCACCAGTATTCTTGGCATCTTGACGGGCTGCAATACCAGCAGCAAGTTCATCAAGATGACCCTTTAAAGTTGTATAATTAGTTGTGCCTTTCTGCCCGTCAGCTTCCATTGCTTCAAGGACGTCAACCAAGGCATAGAGATACCATGCATTTGCTCTACCCCAATAAGCTGCAGAATGAAAATTATATGGCTTCGTAGAACTAAGACCATACCAAGTTGCTGTACCTTTGTCAGTTGCTTTTGCTGTTGCAGTAGCATCAAATGCATGATACATTAACTTATCGGTAGAGTTCCAACACATATCCCAAACAATATTTAACTGTTTGGCTACCATGTTCCAGTCTGCTTCCTTGCTACCAAAAACATTGCCTGAATTTCCATAAAACTGTGTCAGCTGAGCAAGCAAAGCACTACCCATATAGGCACCATCCAACCACATTTGGTTTTTATATGTACTTTTGTGCCACCAGCCGCCTGCTACATTTTTACCAGCATTCTCTGCAAGAGTACCCTGAGGGATTACATAAGTATTATTCGCTTTTATAAAACCTTGCTTTACACTTGCTAATGCAGTGGTGACCATTTTCTTATCATCTGCAGAAGCATAGTTGTTGCTATTAATGCCAATGTAGATTTTAGTTCCATTCAAATCATCGAAACTTGTTCCATTTTCAGGTATCAGAGTATCATAAGCATCTCCATACTCCTTAACACTCAAGAACCAAGGCTTAGACCAATCGAAGCCTTGATAATAATCAGCTGCTTCAATCATAGATTTAGCAACAAGACCAGGAACATAGTCGAGCTTTTTCTTGTTATCATTTCTTGGCTCTTTTACAGTTCCGTCTGCATTGTAGGTTGCTAAGCCAAAAGAAGTAGTATTGGCATAGAAATCATGCGCACGTGAATTAATCGCCCACTGCGAATAGCGGACGGCAGAATTGAATTTTACACTCCCATTAGTATCTGCAGCCTTGACTCCTATGGCACTAAAGCACAGGAGAATTAGGGAAAGATACAAATAAGTGAAACCGCCCCCCCATCTCGAGAGGTTACGGGACATACGAGTTAGGTGTCTCATTTACTTTTTGTATGGTTTTTATTGAATTATTGAGTTTATAACATCATCTTGATTATATCAATTATCATGATGGAAAAGCACATCCCTGTGCAATTCCGACTGCAAAATTACAAAAAAAACAGATTATAATATATTTCAAATACGTTAAAAGAATACGAAAACGTTTACGAAAACGCAACATTCACAAGATTAAAAACTTACAAAAAAAGGAATGACCGAAATTCAGCCATTCCCTATATTCTAAAATTCCACAATATTTTCTGATTATTCCACCATAATCCTCATTACAGTGCCACGCTATCTGAGGCATTATAATTCCACGCTCTCTACGCGGAATTTGAGCAAGCCTGCAGGTACCTTCACTACTACTTCTTCGCCAGCCTTCTTACCCAAGAGAGCCTTGCCGATAGGAGACTTGATGGAGATTTTGCCATTATGAAGGTCCGCCTCATGAGGATTGACAATGCTGTAAGTCATACTGCACTTGGTGGAAAGATTGGTAATCCTTACCTTGCTCAACAGACCTACAGTATCACTCTTAAGACGGGACTTGTCGATGACACGGGCATTCTCCAAGACCTTCTGCTTGAAACTGATCCGACTCAACAGTTTACCCTGTTCACGCTTGGCAGCATGATATTCAAAGTTTTCACTGAGGTCACCCTTGTCACGAGCCTCAGCGATAGCATCACGCACGGCTGGCAACTCCACGTTCACCATGTGCTGAAGCTCGGCTACGAGTTCGTCATAGCCTTCTTGAGACATATATTCCATAATCTTCTAAACTTATATTTTTTCTATCGTTCTTATTGACTGATTATAATTCTGGGGTGCAAAGGTACGGGGAATAAATGGAAACACAAAGAAAAATTCCACAAATATTCGCATAAAAGACTTAAAAATGGGTAACTTTATTTGGTCAGCTTTGTTTTTATCCCTATTTTTGCACCCCATAAACAGTTTATCATCTTGCCATCATCTATCGCTGATACATGGCAAATAAAACAAGCAGACAATCATGAATATCAAAGAGAATTATCAGAAATACGCAAACCAATATGCTTCGGAGTTGACTGCCCTGAAGCGCAAGAACACGGGATTTATCACAGGCGAACTGTTGGCTTTCGGAGGCATCCTAAGTTTCCTGATCTGCTATTTTGCATGCGATGGCGACACCCGTCATTTTCTGGTGGGAGCCGTTCTGTGCCTGGCAGTCTATTTCATCATCCGCCGCATCGATGACCGCCACAAGGAGAAGATAGAACAACTGGCTGCCCTGCTCAAGGTTTATCAGAATGAAATCAAAGCCTGGGAGGGTGACTTCTCCCCTTTTGAAACAGGCGGACAGTATCTGAACCCGCAGCATTCCTATGCCTTCGACCTCGATGTCTTCGGCAAGGATTCCCTCTTCAACCGCATCTGCCGCACCATCACATCGGGCGGTTCTGACAGATTAGCTGCCAACCTCACCCGTGAAACCCCTCTCTCTCTGAAGGAAATCAGTAAAAGAGCGGAACTACAGAAGGAAATCGCAGACCCCGACTGGCGCATCAACTTTTTTGCACTTGGCGAAAGAAACTGCAAGAAGATAGATTCTGCAGCCGTGGCTGAGGCGATGCAGAAAGTTTCCCAGATGGAAGTACCGGGATGGTTTGGTTCTCCGATTTCACTCGTCCTCGGTTGGCTGGCGATCATCGGCATCATCGGTTCTGTCGTTCTTTCTATCTGCTCCGTCATCTCCATCAATATCCCCCTGTGGTGGGTCATGCTGCAATACATGGTGGTCTTCTTCGTTTGCAAGCAAACCCTCGACAAGATAGACAGTAATGGTGGTAAGCTCCGTCATCAGCTCATCGCCTACTCACAGATTCTCCGTCTCATCGCCCAGCGCGATTTCCAGAGCCAGTTGGGCAGGGAGATGCAGGAATCGCTCGCCGATGCACTGCCATCATTCGCCCAACTGGAAAAGATACTGAAGGGTTACGACCGACGGGGCAACTTCCTCGGACTGTTCTTCACCGATGCCTTCATGCTCAGCGACTTCTTCCTGGTGCGCAGTTTTCTGAAATGGAAGAATACTTATATGGTGAAGATGGAGGAATGGATGAACGTGATCAGCGAGATGGACGCAATGGTTTCGATGGCCGACTTTCGATACAATCATCCCGAAGCCAACGAACCGGAACTGCAAGAATTGCCAGAAATCATCTTCGAGGGAAAGAACCTTTATCATCCTTTCCTCGGTGCCAAGGCGGTGAAGAACGATTTCACGGTCAAGGACGGCAACTACTATATCATCACGGGAGCCAACATGGCGGGCAAGAGTACCTTCCTCCGTTCATTGGGCGTGAATTATATCTTAGCGATGGCAGGAATGCCTGTCTTTGCCGACCATCTGAAGATTTCCCGCTTCAGAATGTTCTCCAGCATGAGAACCACAGACGACCTGACGCATGGCATCTCTTACTTCAATGCAGAACTGATCCGACTGGAAGAACTGTTGAAATTCTGCAAGGGAAGTGCAAGCGGTGAGAGAAACGAGAGACTGAAAGTCCTCATTATTCTCGATGAAATCCTGAAGGGCACCAATTCGCTGGACAAGTTGAACGGTTCCAGAAAATTCCTCGAAGCCATCTCCAAGTTGCCTGTTAGCGGCATCATCGCCACCCACGACCTGGAATTATCCAAGATGGAGAATGACCCGTCGGGCAAGTTCCACAACTTCTGTTTTGAGATAGACTTAGGCACGGATGTCACCTATACTTATAAAATACAGCGAGGCGTGGCAAGAAACCAGAATGCCACCTTCCTGCTAAATAAGATTCTGGAGAAAAACTCGGACGCAAGGTAGGCTCTGTAAAAACGGCAGGACAGATGAAAACCGAATACAGGGAAGTAATAAGTCTGCTCCACAATGGGTATTCCGTTCGAGATGTGGCGAAGCTGAGTGGTAATGGTGTGAGTACGGTACAACGAGTGAGGCGATTACTAATAGTACAATCACCGCAATAAAATTATCGATTTTACGTTCTTTTCAAAGAAAGGATTTGTGCAATAGTGGCTTAAAGGCTAAAGGCACTACCTTTGCATGCAACAATAAACAATACATTTGAGGTCACAATTTGTGACCTCAAATGGCAGAGGCGGCAACCGCTATTCAACTTATGCTTTTACAGAACAAGGCGTGGCTATGCTTAGTAGTGTTCTCCGTTCAAAAACAGCCATTGAGGTCAACATACAAATCATGCGAGCCTTTGTTTCCATGCGCCACTTTATGGTGAATAATGCTTCTGTGTTCAGCCGCTTAGAAACAATAGAATATCACCAGTTGGAAATTTTACAGCACCAACAAGATACAGACAAACACTTAGAAGAATCCGACAAACGCATTGACGAGGTATTTCGCAGATTGGATGAGGGCAATGCCAAGCCGAAGCAGGGAGTGTTCTACAATGGTCAAATTTATGATGCTTATACTTTTGTGTCCGACTTGATTAAAAGTGCGAAGAAACGTATTATCCTTATCGACAACTATGTGGATGATACAGTATTGACATTACTTGACAAAAGAGAAAATGGAGTGTCTGCAGTCATCTATACACAACAGATAAGCCGTCAGCTCCAACTCGACATAGACCGTCATAATGCTCAATATGCACCGATTGATGTTGAAACATTCCGATTATCGCATGACCGCTTCCTTTGTATAGACGATGATGTATATCATATTGGAGCATCCATCAAAGACTTGGGTAAAAAGTGGTTTGGTTTCTCTAAGATGGAGATACTTACACCAGATGAATTAGTGAAAAGAATCAATAGAGGATAAATACACCTTACTATATATGTATGGTTTTAAAAGATTCGCCTTGGCGAACTAATTGATATAACATAGAACACATTAATAAAGCCATAGATGACTGCAGAGGAAGGTTCCCATCCATCTCACAGAATAAACACAGCGCAGGGCTTGAAATCATTATTTTTAGGTATTGCACGAATCGGGGGTTATCAGTACCTTTGCATCCCAAAAAATACAAAAGATAATGAACAATAGAATGAACAAGCACTTTACATGGAAGAAATACCACCGCTGGTTCGGACTCGTACTGTCCGTATTCATGCTGGTATTCTGCGTTTCAGGCATTATCCTGAACCACCGCCAACTATTCGCAGACTGTGCTGTGAGCAGAAGTTTACTGCCTCCTGCCTATCATATCCGCAACTTCAACAATGGTATCATCAAAGGCTCTACCCCATCGCCTCTGGGCATCCTGGCGTATGGCTATGCAGGCGTATGGCTTACAGACAGCAATATGCAAAACTGGGAGGATTTCAACAGAGGACTTCCGGAACAAATAGATGAGCGAAACATCCGCCATCTGGTCTGTACCAAAGATGGAAGAATCTGGTGCGCAGCCCTTCGGGACGTTTATTATTTCGAAGCTGACAAGGCGAAGAGGAATGATGTTCATGGGAAGAATACCCTTGGAGGAAGATGGATCAAGTTATCTCTCCCTGATCATCATGAAAGGATGGCAGACATCACACTTACTCCAGACAGCATGAATGTTATAGCCCTGACCCGTTCTGCTATTTACGAAATTACGACCCACAAAAAATCGGACAGTTTCGTAAAAATACAATCCGCACATTCTGAAAATAGTTTTTACACAAAAAGAAGTATTATTGCCCAACCAGATGGTTTTATTCCAACGGAATCATTATTCAAGACTGTCTGGGCTTTGCACAGCGGAGCCTTCTTCGGACTTACGGGCAGACTGGTGGTAGATGCCATCGCCATCGTACTCATCATCCTATCGCTAACGGGTATCGTCCTCTTTATTTTACCCTATCGCATCCGCAGACAAAAACGTTTGCTGACAAACGGACTGAAGGATAAGAAACTGAAGGAAAGCGAACTGAATCCTACAGAAATCAAGGAAAGGATGAAGGTTCTCGGCAAGCGGATGGTGTGGAATGCGAAATGGCACAACAAGATAGGTTATACCACCATCATCCTCACCCTCTGGCTGGCGATTACCGGTATGTGCCTGCGCCCACCATTGATGATTCCACTGGCTCTCAACAAGACTGAACAGAAGATAAAAGACGGCAATGTATGGCACGACAAGCTCCGTGCCATCCGATGGAATGCGGCTGAGAACAACTGGCTTGTATCTACCTCTGAGGGCTTTCTCTATGTAGATAAATCCTTCAGTCAGAAGCCACGATTGCTCGACAAAAACCAGACTCCAAAGGTGAGTCCGATGGGAGTAAACGTATTTGAAAGCGACGGCAAGGGCGGTTGGCTGATAGGTTCATTCAGCGGTTTGTTTCGCTGGTATCCGGAGCAGAAACTTATCCTGGACTACTCCACTGGGAAGCCTCATCATGACAAGTCGATGATTCCGATTTCCAGTACGCTGACAAGCGGTTTCTCCAAGGATTTCTTCGGTGGCAGAGCGGTGGTTTTCGATTATAGCAAGGGCGCAGATATTCCTGTTTCCACGCCTGAATTACTATCCCGCACTCCCCTTTCTCTCTGGAATGTAGCCCTCGAACTGCACGTGGGCAGATGCTATTCTCCCCTCTTGGGTCCGCTTTCCGACCTCTTCGTTTTTATCTCCGGACTGCTGATTTCCTTAGTATTAATCTCCGGATATATTATTTTACATCGAAGAAAGAAGAAGAAATCAAAAAACAAGGAATAATTTTATTCAAGTTTCGCAAGTTCAGAAGTTAAAGGAGTTAAAGGAGTTAAAGGAGTTAAGACAATAGTCTTTTTGGCATAATTTTTAAGCAGCAAAACATACGTCTTAACTCCTTAACTTCCTTAACTCCTTTAACTTCCTGATATGCGAAAGTTCAGTAATTCATATTTTTTGTGGAAAACCAGCAGGCAGACGGCTCCCATCAAAGCCATAGGCACACCGATGAGAGCAGGGAAATGATAACCCAATCCCATCGCCACAGGTATTCCTCCGAAGAAAGCACCGAGCGCATTTCCCAAATTGAATGCAGCCTGAATGCAGCAGCCTCCGAGCATCTCGCCACCCTCACTATGCTTGACAATCAGGAACTGTTCTGGCGAACCGATTCCGAAAAGGCAGGCACAGCAGATGAACATCATGGCTGCCGAAACCCATCCTATGTGAGAAAGGAAGAAAGTGGCAAGCAGGGCTGCAGCTGCCAAGAACTGGAGATAACAGGTAAAACGTCCAGGCTTAAACCTATCGGCAAGCAAGGCACTCACCTGATTGCCTACCACCATACCCAATCCTGCAAGAATCATCAGTGCAGAAATGCTGGCAGCACTGAACCCGCCGTTCCACTGCAATAAAGGCGAGATGTAACTGAACCAGCAGAGTATGCCGCCATTGCCTAAGAAAGTGGCTGCGATGATGAGCCAGGGAGCCAGATGACGCATGAACTTGAACTGTGCTTTCATTCCCTTATTGGGCAATGCCTCTACATTAGGCACCCAGCGATAGATCATATACAAAGTGAGCAGTCCCAATATCACAGACATCAGAAAAGGAACTCTCCAGGACATCGTATGACTGAGAAATGTACCGAGCGGAACACCCATCAGGTTGGCGAAAGGCATTCCGGCGCACATCATTGCCACAGCCTTGGTTTCCTTGCCTTCCTTGGCCATTTTCACAGCCACGATCGTTGCCGTTCCGAAGTAAGCACCATGCGGCAAACCCTGGATAAAGCGGGCGCAGAGCAACAGCCAGTAGTTAGGGGCTACTGTGGCGATAATGGCTCCTATCACCACCAACGACGTAAGAAAAAGCAGGATATTCTTAGGGCGATACTTGTGCATCAGTATCAGGGAGAAGGCTCCTGCACAAACGCCCAGGGCATAAATGGAGATGAGATGACCCACTTGCGGGATGCTCACATTCATGTTGTGTGCCACATCTGTGAGAATTCCCTCGATAATAAATTCCGCCATTCCGAGTGTGAAAGTACCCAAGGCGAGTGCAAACAATCCTTTTTTCATTATTCTCTGTGTATTATCCTTGTTATATCAAATCAATCTTATTTTTTCGGGGTGCAAAATTACAAAAAGAAAATGAAAAGCAGGGAGGAACGGATTGTTTTTTTATCTAAAAAGTTTCGCAAGTGAAAATTCACAAGCGTGATTTAACGTAATTTTGGAATAAAATATGATTGTCCCGGAGGCTTTTTGGTTATCGTTACTGTCATGGCATATATCTATTAATCAAAACAAAAACTCCCTGATAATATGAACTGTAATTTTTAGTTGCACAAAACAGCCTTTTTCCGAAAAGAATCAGATAATCCACTAAAATTTTACATATATTCCACCATACTTAGCCTCTTTTGGCGTAATTTTGCCATCACCAAACGTATTTTCTGAAAAAGGAAAGCATTGAAAAGTCGATGCTTGATTACGGATTAGCAAGAGAATAAACAATTACAATTTCATATAAACCGAAAGTAACCAATGAAAAAGAATGTTTTAATGACGGCTGTTATACTGCTTGGCATCATGTCAGGTTGTACCGACAGCTTGGAGCAGCAACTAGCTCCTGCGGCAGAGGTTGAAACTGAGTTGGCAACAAGAGCTTCTTCAGGTCGCCTTAGTACTTACACTCCTCCATCGTATATTGATGATTATGCATCAATGGCAGGTTGGGACCAGCGTGGCAGTTGGAATTTAGCCAACGTGCATGACCCTACAGTCATGAAGGCTGATGACGGCTACTATTACATGTATCAGACTGATGCCTCGTATGGTAACAGTTTGGATGGACATGGCCATTTCTTCTGCCGTAAGAGCAAGGACTTGATCAACTGGACTTGGGTAGGCCCCACCATGAGAAGACAGCCTTCTTGGGTGGCAACCAAGGTGAATGAATATAGAGCAAAGGAGGGCCTTCCTGCTATCAAGCATTTTCGTTATGGATTTTGGGCGCCATGTGCTCGCAAGGTGAGAAATGGCTTGTACCGAATGTACTATTGCATCGTGGTTGATAATTACATCGGCAATGGCTTATATGCCGATGCAGCCAATTTTGACAACACCTGGACAGAAAGAGCTTTCATCGGCATGATGGAAACTTCCGATCCAGCAAGCAACCATTGGACAGACAAGGGCATGGTGGCTTGCTCTTCCACTGACCGTGGGTTCAACTGGGGAAGAAACGGTCAAGGTGACTGGAATGCATATTTCAAGTATAATGCCATCGATCCGTCATATATCATCTGCCCTGATGGCAAGCATTACCTCATCTACGGTTCATGGCATTCTGGTATTGTTGCCATGCGCCTGAACCCGAATACAGGTATGCCTTATGAGAATATCGGTGACCCATGGGGAGACATCAGCAAGTATGGCAAACGTATCTATACTCGCAATATCAATAGTCGCTGGCAGGCATCTGAAGCTCCGGAGATCATATATCACAATGGCTACTATTATCTTTTCATGGCCTACGATGAACTTTCTGTGGCTTACAACACTCGTGTGTTGAGAGCCAAGAATATAGAAGGTCCCTACTATGGCAAGGATGGCAGAGACTGTACCAACAAGGGTGGAGAGGCATATCCAATTCTGACACATCCGTACAAGTTCAACAATAGTCCAGGTTGGGTAGGAATCTCTCATTGTGCTGTCTTTGATGATGGAGAAGGTAACTGGTATTTTTCATCACAAGGTCGTTTGCCGGCAGGAGTAAATGGCAATCCATATTCAAACGCCCTTATGATGGGACAAGTACGTTCCATTCGATGGACACAGGATGGCTGGCCAGTCATTATGCCTGAGAGATATGGTGATGTGCCACAGCTTACCATTCTCGAAAGTGAATTGAAGGGAACCTGGGAGAATATCACCCTGGAGTATAATTTTGGTCAGCAGTGCAGTTCTGAAAGCATGACATTGGGTAGTGGTCATAAGATTACTGCAGGTTTCCATGCTGGTGGCAAGTGGTCCTACGACAAGGCAAATGCCATTCTCTACATAGATGGCATACCTATGTATTTGCAGAGAGAATGTGATTGGGAATCCAATCCTAGAAAATATACTATTGTATATTCCGGACTCAGCAACTACAACAGTACAAGGAACCGCAAGTCATATTGGGGCAAGAAGAATTAAGACATGAGCCCACTTTAAAAAGGGGCTCAGTTATCTAAAATAAGCAAATTGTTGATGGAAGGAGAAATAAATATCCTTTTTTTTCGCAATACCAATGGGTGACAGGGGTGACAGACCCCTCCACAAAAAAACAGAAAACTCGTGTCACTGGTGTCACCCTCCAAACTGGCTCCAATAAAAGGCTCGGCAGAAAACGGTGACAGGTGACACTTTTATATACTCTTTTTTTTTATGACTTACCGCGCGAAAATATATAAAAGATTGATAATCAGAGGGAGACATCCAAATTGGAGGGTAGTGTCTCCAATGCATAAAAAAAAGATGAAAAATAGGTGTCACCGTCACCTTTTGAAAATCTTGTAAAACTTTATGCTTTTCAGAAATAACCTATTTGCAGGAACGAAATGACTTGTTTACGGGTCTTAAATGACTTGTTTGTAGGTCCTAAATGACTTGTTTACGAGTCCTAAATGACTTGATTGCAGGTTCTAAATGACTTGTTTGCAGGTCCTAAATGACTTGTTTGCAGGTCCTAAATGACTTGTTTACGAGTCCCAAATGACTTGTTTACGGGTCCTAAATGACTTGTTTACTGGTGCCAAATGACTTGTTTCCAAACACTTCTTTGGGAGAAAAGCATCAAAAGGGATAGAAAAGGATAGAAAAGCATCAAAAGGGATAAGTAACTCGGAAAATATGTGTAACTTTGCGCCATCAATCGAAGGATTGGGATTTTTAACATAAAGCTCTAAAGCAGCCAAAGGAGAATAAGAGAGGTTGGAACGTAAACAGTTGGGAATGAGTAGATTTGCACAAAGTTGCCAAATCGGCATAAAGCAAGCGAGTGAGGAATATTGAAGTAGTTCAGTTACTAAATCGTGAGCCACAGTTACCTATGCAAAGCAGGTAACAATGCGGAAAGGCAACTTTGTGCATCAACGGATTTTATTGCGCTGATTCTCAATGTTTTGCGTATCAAGGAACGCTTACAAAATGATTATATTTGCACACTCAAAATGTAAGCGTTATGAAAATCGAAAAATTCAAGGTGTTGCTCTACCTAAAAAAGAGCGGAATGGACAAGAATGGAAAAGCTCCCATCATGGGACGCATCACGGTGAACAGGACTATGGCGCAGTTCTCCTGCAAGTTGTCTTGCACTCCATCGCTTTGGAATCCTCGTGCCAGCCGATTGGAGGGCAAGAGCAAGGAAGCCGTGGAGACCAACAAGGACATCGAGCAGTTGTTGCTTTCCATCCAAAAGGCTTTCGATGTGCTTGTGGAAAAGAGAACGGACTTCGAGGCTAAGGATGTCAAGGAGGCTTTGCAGGGCAGCGTCAAGACACAGACCACCCTTCTCTCCTTCGTGGACGAGCATATCAGTGAACTCAGCACCCATGAGGGCATCGATATGTCGAAGAGCAGTGTCTGGACTTACAGAAAGATTCGCAAGAATCTCGCTGAGTTCATCGGGGAGAAGTATAGGTTGACTGATTTGGCTTTCGGACAGCTGACCGAGCCTTTCATCAGTGACTTTCACCATTACTTGCTTGACGAGAAAGGCTTTTCATCAGGAACCATCACCATCTATGTGTCGCTCTTCAAGAAGATGTGCCGCATCGCCTTTGAGCGAGGCTTGTGCAAGAACCTGCTGTTCGCCCATTATCGGGTTGGCACTCCAAGGGTTACGACACCCAAGGCTCTCAGCATGTCTGATTTCATAAAAATCCGTGATGTGGAACTGCCCGAAGACAAGCCGAGACTATCCGTTAGCCGTGACCTGTTTCTTTTCGCCTGCTATGCAGGAACAGCCTTCATAGACACCGTTTCCATCACGAAAGCCAATGTCAAGGTGTTGGAGGATGGCGACAAATGGCTCGTCTATAACCGCAAGAAGACCGGAACACTTGCCAGGGTGAAACTCCTGCCCGAGGCGTTGGAGCTGATGGCGAAATACGAGGACGGGGCAAGAGATACCCTTTTCCCATTGCTGAGCACGAATCGTGTTCGTATCGATCTCATCACCATCTGCAAGTTGGCGGAAACGAGCAAGACCTATTCCTACCATTCGGGACGACACTCGTTCGCCAGCCTCATTACGCTGGAGGCAGGTGTGC
>ERZ1031719.217-NODE-217-length-27877-cov-9.831860_pt1 | contig 27877 bp, 23 predicted proteins | sample MGYA00516702_ERZ1031719 | MGnify/ENA primary metagenome ERZ1031719 (study PRJEB33719, sample SAMN04261227) | wastewater metagenome | biome: rural village; feature: human; material: feces | host: Homo sapiens | place: El Salvador | collected 2013-01-07 ...
AAAACAGACACTTTTTTAGATATTTAACCTGTCTACTTGACAGGGGGCATATCAATGGGGGTGGTTGTTGCGGCTTTGGAATACCGTAAGGACAAGTGGTATGAAGTGACTGGAATAATCCTAGATGGAAAACTGTATCGGTTGAGAATCAGACGCCTAACACCTAGAGAATGTTTTAGACTTCAGGGGTTTCCTGATTGGGCTTATGACAGAGCTGAGAATGTATCCAGTAAAAGTCAGTTGTATAAACAAGCAGGTAATAGCGTGACCGTCACCGTTATCGAGGCCATTGCTAGAGAATTTAGAAAGATTGAAGAGGAAGAAGAACATGAAATTATTACATAGTAAAAGTATTAGAAACTGCACGGAGCTAGAAGAAGCCATACATCAAGCAGAAGTGGAGAGATTTTCGGAAATGATTGCTTCTTTACCCAATTATGATTGTGACATTGATGTCACTTTTGAAGATGACTACCACAAAGAAATGAATTATCCGTTAGCTTATGAGTCCAACTTACACCGTATTTTTGAGTTTATTGAAACCCAAGACATCAAAAATGGTGTTGATACTTATCTAACGGATGAGAACAATCTCGCCTTTAGGGCATATGGGCAAGTCTATTCTTGGAATGATAAGAATGATGTCGTCACCACATTAATAACAGTGAAGTGCTACGGTGAAGGCATGTCACCTATTGACATGAGTAAGGTGTTTACTCCACCAACTCAAGCATTAGAGAAGGAGCTATCTGTGTAGGAGGAAGTGATGTTAGAAATCTATTTAAGTCGAAATAACAGTCGGAATCAGAAACTCCTATCTTTTTGTGACTCACATGGTATTTCCTACTCCAGTAAAGAAGTGAGTCATCTATCACGTGAGGAATTACTGAGGTTGTTTACCAAAAGCAGTGATTGTTTTACGCTCTTATCCCCCTCGCTAAAACGATTTAAAGGTCACAGAGAGATGAAATTGAGTGAGTTAGTGACGTTAGTTCTACGGAAACCTGAGCAGAATCTTCGTCTCCCAATTGTGGTTTGTGAGGACAAAGTGTATCCCGATATGAGTTTAGAAGAAGCAAGGACCTTTCTTCCGAGAAATCTAAAAGTAGTTTCCTTTCGTGAACACCTTTTTAAGGACCTGGTGACATAAGGAGGAGTTATGAACGACCGTTTTTGGGAAAATTTGGAAATTATCGTTATGGAAAAAGGACTGTCATGGGCTGACCTTGCTCGACAGATGTTTAAGGGACAATACGTCTACCCTAGTGAGTTTAAGCGCCTCTACCAAACCTTTCGCCACTACAAATCTCATCGTCTCATGCCACAAGGCAAATGGGTGGAGAAAATAGTGAGTGTTTTAGAGATTGACTATGAAGATTTGTTTAGGAGGTAGAGATGAAATGTTTAGTAGTCATGTACGGAGCCATTCATGTCAATGTCCTCCTAGTGAGTTTGTACCTAGTTGGTTGGCTAAATGGGGCATGGTTACCTGTTTTACAAGTGACGTTTCTAGCCCTGCTATTGTGGAGCTGGAAAAGGTACCAGATACCTAAAAGAAACCTATCCTTTAAGGAGAGAGGGCTTTGGGTGTGTGGTAGTCTAGGTGTCATGGTAAGTATTGCTCTTATTATGAGTGCTCTATTTTCAGGAAGCGAACCAAACCAAGTAACGTTAGTGACTGTTCAAGACCAGATTCCTGTTCTGTCCTTTATTCTTTTTCTCCTTAATGCCAGTGTTGTGGAAGAAGTCTTTTACCGAGAAGTGTTGTGGGGAGTCTTGTCTCAACCAGTGGTTCAAGTGTTGTTAACGAGTTTCCTCTTTGCCTTAGCCCACCACCCCTCTAGTTTATTCACTTGGGTGCTTTATGGGAGTTTAGGTCTCACACTTGGTGTGGTGAGAGGGCAAACAGACTGCTTGACGTCCATACTTATTCACCTGTCTTGGAACGGAATTGTCTTTTTCCTATCTTTATTGTGATACCAAAATCAAGGGTGCTTTCGTATCATGAAAGCACCCTATTGTTTTGATGGGGAATCATATAAAGGAGGAAATGATGTCATCCGAACAACAGGAACGCCAAGCGATTCAATATGCGGAACGTAGTGCTATGTTTACGGTAAAGGTTCTTCTCAAACTTTTAGAGTGGTCAGCCAGACACGCCCTAGCACAAGACTCGGCTTATAAAGTTGGGGTTCAAAAGTTAGAAGAACTCCTGCAAAGTCCATATGCCATTGAGTCGCTGAATATCTCCAAAGACATTTTGGATAAACCAGTTGATGTGGAGAAATTCAAGGAATTGGTGGAATCAGAAAACCTTCCTATTGCCATTAGTTGGCAAGGTGACTACCTGCATTTTTATGCTAAGGATAAGTCGCTCTTAGACAAGCACTTAGATGAGTTGCTTCAGAAGTTGGTTTCCAATCCAGAAAAACTGAGAGGGCTAACTATGGATAAAACTCTTGATGAGGAAATCGCACAAGCCAAGGAACAGATTGTGATGTCAGAACCCTCTGCTGTGAAAACAAAGGAGGTCATTCTCTAATGGTCTCAGGGAAAAAAGTTTTTATTTTTGGTATTTTAGGGCTTGCTCTTGGCTATTTCTGCCATCGGCTAGTCTTGCTTTACGATAGTCTACCTAATCAACCGCCCTTGGAACGTATTGCCTATCTCTTAGGAGAAGGACAGAATCAGGTCTTAAATCCCTTGTGGAATGGCAACTTTACAGGTAAATCAGTTTTGGGCTTTTGCTTTGGATTTGTGACGATGGGCCTAGTCTATCTTTATGTCTCAACTGGTCAAATGGTTTACCGAGAAGGGGCGGAGTATGGTTCTGCTCGGTTTGGAAACAATCGTGAGCGTAAAGCCTTTCTCAGTAAGAATCCCTTTAATGACACCATTTTGTCACGAAACGTTAGGCTAACCCTGTTAGAAAAGAAAGCCCCACAGTTTGACCGAAACAAGAACCTTGTGGTCATTGGTGGGTCTGGTAGCGGGAAAACCTTTCGGTTTGTCAAACCCAATCTGATTCAACTCAACTGTTCCAATATTGTCGTTGACCCTAAGGATCACTTAGCTGAAAAGACAGGGAAGCTCTTTTTAGAGCATGGCTATCAGGTCAAGATCTTAGACCTTGTAAACATGACAAACTCAGATGGTTTTAATCCTTTTCGCTATGTGGAAACGGAGAATGATTTGAACCGTATGCTTACGGTCTATTTCAATAATACCAAAGGCAATGGCAGTCGCAGTGATCCCTTTTGGGATGAAGCTTCCATGACCTTAGTCAGAGCCATTTCCTCTTACTTGGTGGATTTTTACAGTCCTCCAAGCAGTACCAAAGAAGAAGCAGACAGTCGCCGTAAGCGAGGCCGCTACCCCTCTTTTTCTGAAATTGGAAAACTCATCAAGCTCTTATCCAAAGGAGAAAATCAAGATAAGAGTGTCTTAGAAGTGATGTTTGAGAACTATGCTAAGACATATGGGACAGAAAACTTCACTATGCGTAACTGGGCAGACTTCCAAAACTACAAGGATAAGACTTTAGATTCGGTAATTGCCGTCACAACAGCTAAGTTCGCCCTTTTTAATATCCAATCCGTCATTGATTTAACCAAACGTGACACCTTGGACTTAAAAACATGGGGAACGCAGAAAACCATGGTCTATCTCGTTATTCCAGATAATGACACTACCTTTCGCTTTCTCTCAGCCCTTTTTTTCTCCACTGTCTTTTCAACCTTAACGAGACAAGCTGATGTGGACTTTAAGGGACAACTGCCTATCCATGTCAGAAGTTATTTAGATGAATTTGCGAATGTCGGCGAAATTCCAGACTTTGCGGAACAAACCTCAACAGTTCGCTCACGGAACATGAGTCTTGTTCCCATTCTTCAAAACATTGCCCAACTTCAAGGGCTCTATAAGGAGAAGGAGGCTTGGAAAACCATTCTAGGAAACTGTGATAGCTTGCTTTATCTTGGAGGCAATGATGAAGAGACCTTCAAGTTTATGAGTGGTCTCTTAGGCAAACAAACCATTGATGTGAGAAGTACCAGTCAGTCGTATGGCCAAACAGGGTCTGGGTCAACGTCTCATCAGAAAATCGCAAGGGATCTCATGACCCCTGATGAAGTCGGAAACATGAAACGTGATGAATGCTTGGTGAGAATTGCAGGGGTTCCAGTCTTTAAGGAAAAAAAGTATTTCCCCTTGAAACACAAAAACTGGCAATACCTGGCGGATAAGGAGTCAGATGAACGTTGGTGGCATTACCACATTGACCCCCTCAAAACAGAGGAAGTTCCGTTTGAACCCTCAGCCTACAAGGTTAGGGATTTAAGCACAGAAAGCACACTACACTAATAGAAAAGAGGAATCGTATGAACCAAAAATTAACAGGCTTTGTTTATGGCGTGGACGCTAGTTCCATGTTTGCCCAAGCCATGGCGCTCTTACAAAAAGGAATGGTTGCGACAGGAGCCTTTCTTGTCGTCATGGGCATTATTAACCTATCAACCAATATCAAAGATGGTGGACCTGGCGTCCGCAATGCCATCTTAGAAATTGTGGGTGGTGTTATGGTAGGTGCCGCTGGTGCCTTTATCACCCAAATTACCATTTAGGAGGGCTAAGTATGACATGAACAACACATTACCTTCAGCTTTTGTCTTTCTAGCCTCGGAGAAAATTTCAAGCGATAGCCTTTTTGAAGGCTTTAACGTGGACTTAGAATCGACGGCCAACTTGGTTAAATCCCTTGCGGATTATAACCCAACCGTATGGTCTTATATGTCAGCGATCACAAAAGGAGTGATGCAACCCTTGGGAGTGGCTATTTTAGCCGTTGTGTTAGTCCTTGAGTTCTCGAAGATGGCTAAGAAAATCGCCAACTCAGGTGGTGCTATGACCTTCGAAGCAATTGCTCCTATGATTGTCTCTTATATTATGGTGGCTGTGCTCATTACCAACACCACCGTTATTGTAGAAGCTATCTTAGCCGTTGCTTCTCACATCATTGAAGGCGTAGCTGGTGTCGTTTCTCATGGGGGAACGACTTATGAGACCGTTTCAGGACTTAAAGGGTCAGGAATTATTGGAAAACTCATTGTTGGCTTTTTTGCCATTCTGATATGGTTAGTGCGATTGGTTAGTGTGATGGTGGTTAATCTCCTCATTACCATTCGCTTTATCCAACTTTACCTCATGATTCCATTTGCGCCCCTAACAATTCCGACTTTCCTTAGTGATGACTGGCGAAGTGTTGGGATTGGCTACCTGAAAAACATCATGGTCTATGCCCTCCAAGGGGTCTTGATTTTCTTAATCATCTCCCTTGTTCCCCTCTTTGAATCAGCTGGGAAATTGGCTCTCTCAAATGGTGCGGGAGTGATGGAAACGCTAGCGACTGCCTTTGGTGGCTTAGTTCAGGCTATTTTATTGATCATTGCCTTGGTGGGCAGTCAACGGACTGCCAGAAGTATCCTAGGCATGTAAGGAGGATTGGGAAGGACGTTCCTCCCAATCTTTTTTCATATTTATCTTAGATTGGAGTCTTATGAATACACGTGTTTTTAAGGACATCACAAAAGTTCAACACAGGGCTTGGCTGGGCTTTACCACACGACAAGTTATCTTTGTCTTGCCAGCCATTGCCATTACCATCCTGATTTTAGGGTTAAACCTCATTTATTGGCAATTTGGGGATTGGTTTGTCTACGGACTTATCTTTACCTTTACCATTCCCCTCATGTTATTTGGGGTTTATCGCCCTAATGACTTACCCTTTGAAACGTATCTTAATTACCGATGGCATTACGAAATGACCATACCAGACCGTACACTAACTGGACAGAAAGGAATACAACGTGAAAAAAACAAATCGCTCAATGAAACCAAAGACCTCTTCTAAGCACAAGAAGACACGTAAACCAAAAGAAGAAGTGCTACCAACAACTGTTAATACGCTTCTTTACCAAGGCCTTTTTCCTAATGGTCTCATGCAAGTCACCCCAGATTATTTTTCCCAGTCCTATCTTTTAGGAGATGTCAATTACCAAACGGTTGGTTTGGAGGATAAGGGAGCCATTATGGAAACCTATTCGGACTTGATTAACAGTTTGGATGACAAGACCAATTTCCAACTTACTATTTTTAACCAGAGGGTCAACTTGGATAAGTTTAGAAAGGGTGTCTTGTATCCTTTTCATGAGGATGGCTACGATACCTATCGTGAAGAACTCAATCGTATCATGGAAAATAACCTTGAAGCTGGAGAAAATAACTTTTCAGCGGTTAAGCTCATTTCTTTTGGGAAGTCAGACCAAAATCCGAAACTCGCTTATCGCTCCCTGTCTCAGATTGGGGAATACTTTAAGAGTGGTTTTTCTGAAATAGATGCGAACTTTACTCTCCTCAGTGGAGAAAGCCGTGTGAATCACTTAGCTGATATGTTGCGAGGGGAAAATCATTTGCCCTTTACTTATCAAGACCTGGTGCGTTCAGGACAAACAACTAAGCACTTTATTGCCCCAACCAGTCTGTCCTTTAAGCACAAAAATCATATTGAAATGGATGATAGACTGTTTCAGATTGTCTATGTTCGTGACTATGGGATGGAGTTGGGAGATAAGTTCTTACGAGAACTCATGCAGTCGGATTTGGAAGTGATGATTAGTCTCCATGCCAAAGGGTCAGCCAAGTCAGAAGCCATGACCAAGCTCCGCACCAAGAAGACTTTGATGGAATCGCAAAAAATTGGGGAACAACAAAAGATGGCACGATCTGGCGTTTATCTTGAAATGGTTAGTCAGGTCCTAGAAAGTAACATCGATGAAGCTGATGATCTGATTAAAACCATGACACAAACAGGCGACAAGCTCTTTGACACCCTTTTTTTGATTGGGGTCTTTTCGGATAACGAAGACCAATTGAAGCACTCCCTTGATACTATCAAACAAGTTGCAGGTTCTAATGACCTTGTGATTGATAATCTGACCTATATGCAGGAAGCTGCTTTTAATAGCCTGCTTCCTTTTGGCAAGAACTACCTTGAGGGTGTGTCACGGTCTCTTTTGACCTCAAACATTGCCGTCAACTCCCCTTGGACCTCTGTTGACCTACAAGATAAGGGAGGAAAATTCTATGGGATAAACCAGATTTCAAGTAATATCATCACCATTGACCGTGGGAAACTAAATACCCCATCAGGATTGATTCTAGGGACATCAGGTGCTGGTAAAGGGATGGCGACTAAGCATGAAATCATCTCAACAAAGTTAAAAGAAGCAGATACTGATACCGAAATCATCATTGTAGACCCTGAAAATGAGTACAGTATCATTGGTCAAGCCTTTGGTGGGGAGAGCATTGATATTGCGCCTGACTCTACCACTTTCTTAAACGTTTTAGACTTATCCGATGACAATATGGATGAAGACCCAATTAAGGTCAAATCTGAATTTCTTCTTTCTTGGATTGGGAAACTCTTAGACCGGAAAATGGATGGTCGAGAAAAGTCATTGATTGACCGTGTGACACGGTTGACCTATAAGCATTTTGACACACCATCTTTGGTGGAATGGGTCTTTGTCCTCTCCAAACAACCTGAACAGGAAGCTAAGGACTTAGCCCTTGATATGGAACTTTATGTGGAAGGCTCACTCAACATTTTCTCACACCGCACTAATATTAAAACGGATAGCCATTTCCTCATTTACAATGTCAAAAAGTTAGGGGATGAGTTGAAGCAGATTGCCCTCATGGTCATTTTTGACCAGATTTGGAATCGCGTGGTTAAAAACCAAAAACTGGGGAGGAAGACCTGGATTTACTTTGATGAAATGCAGCTTCTGTTGTTGGATAAGTACGCTTCTGATTTCTTCTTCAAATTATGGAGCCGTGTCCGTAAGTATGGGGCCATTCCAACAGGCATTACTCAAAACGTAGAAACCTTACTTCTTGATGCCAATGGTAGACGCATTATCGCTAATAGCGAGTTTATGATACTTCTAAAACAAGCTAAAAGTGACCGAGAAGAATTGGTTCATCTTTTGGGCTTATCTAAAGAACTTGAGAAATACTTGGTCAATCCTGAAAAGGGAGCTGGGTTGATTAAGGCAGGCTCAACGGTTGTTCCTTTTAAGAACAAAATCCCACATCACACTAAACTCTTTGACATCATGAGTACCGATCCAGAAAAGATGAGGGGTGAATCATGACAAGAGAGCAACAGAAGGTCAAGGTTGCCCGTAAAACCTTTCAGAGTAGTTTAAAGGCCAGCCGTATCCATTATCGCAGGGAGAAGAAGGGGCTGAAACGCTCTTTTCCGAAACGACGCTTTATCATGCGCCGAGCTGAGAAAGCTGAAACAAGGGAACAACGACAGGCCTTAAAACAAACCTATCAGGAGGAAAAAGATCTAGCGACAGATACCTTTAAGGAAGCGATCGCCTATGTGTCTCCCAGATGGCTAAAGGATAGGGAAATTAAGAAGTATCGGCTTCCTCAAGCTAGACAGCGCCTAGCAGTAGCAAGAAAACACTTGGCAGAGGTCAAGATGGCCGAAAAAGAGGTCAAATCAGCTAAGCGTGACGTGAAACAACTGAAAAAAGCACATCAGTTTAAGAACCCCTCGACTAAGGTCAAACGAGGGTTACGCTATGTCGCCTCAGAATCACTGGATGTAGTCGCTCAAGATGATGACTTAGAAGGTATCCGAACCGTCAAGGATCTGAGTATAAAAAGCAGACGCTATGGGAGATTTACTTATCAGTCAGGAAAACTCCTTGTCAAAAGTGGGCAGACAGGTCTTCGGTTTACTAAGACGAAAGCCGCTCATAGTAAGGAGCGGTATCAGAACTTTAAAAAGGGAAAAGGGTTCACCCGACAGAAGCCCTTAAAGCCCAAAAGGCGATACCACACCTTTCTCAAGCAAGCTAGAAGGCACAGTGTGTCAGGAATAACAGGGGTTATTCAAGCGATTAAGAATAGCCTGACCTTATTTTCATCGATTGCCCTTAATCCTATGACTTGGGTCGTGTCAGGCCTCTTGTTTTTCTTGCTTTTGATGATGAGTTTTGTTATAGGAATTTCAGGAACCACTCTCATTCAACAGGATGAGAGTGAACTGACAAAAGCCTATACGCACATGACGTGGGAAGATGCGGAAAACACCCGGACCAACCCCACTGGCATTACCTACTACACTAAGATTGATGACGTCATGGGCTTTATGAATCTCAAGTATCAAGATTATGCTTTAGAAGAAATCATGGAAGAAGGGGATAAAACCTATCAAGCCTATTTGAGTCAACTTTGGCAGGACTTAAACGGTGGGGATTCTTTAAAATCCATGCTTGAGTTAAGTAAGGAGCCTGCCTATAAGCTCTCTGATGACGATAGAGAAGACTTAAAGGAATTAAGTGAGGAAGGCACCTACCTTGCCCTCCAAGAATTGGATAATCCATTTCAGGGACAGACTGAAGACGATGCGCTTACCATGACAGTCCGCTATGGCTATGAGGTGATTGATGACAAGCCAACGCTTCATCATCATATCATTTTAGAAGCTAAAGAAAATCAAGTGATTGTGGCTCCCATGGATGGTAAGGTTTCCCTAGATGGCGAGAGCATTATCATCACGTCAGGTAAGGGACTAAACAAGTCTCAATTGACCTTGTTTAATATCCATACTGGTCGAGTGAGCGATGGCCAAAAAGTCCAAGCAGGGGAAGTGATTGGTCAAACCAAGGATGGATCTGGTCTAAAAGTGACCTATCAAAAGGTTGACGATGATTCAGAGAAACTGGTTTACGCCAATCCAGCCTTTTACTTTCCTAAAGTCATTCAACTCCAAACGACGATTCTCCCTACCATTGGTCAATTTGGAGGCGATGAGTTTGCGAGTGCCAAAGCTATCTATGAGTATTTGAAGAGTCAAGGAGCGACCAATCAAGCGATTGCGGCTATTTTAGGAAACTGGTCAGTAGAATCCTCTATCAATCCTAAACGAGCTGAAGGCGACTACTTATCTCCTCCTGTTGGGGCAAGTGCCAGTTCTTGGGACAATGAGGGCTGGTTGTCCCTTAATGGTCCAGCTATCTATAATGGCAGGTACCCGAATATTTTAAGACGTGGCTTAGGCTTAGGGCAGTGGACAGATACAGCAGATGGGTCACGCAGACATACCTTATTATTAGAGTATGCCAAAGGGAAAAATCAGAAGTGGTATGACTTAGGCTTACAACTGGATTTTATGCTCAATGGGGACAACCCTTACTATACCAACTGGTTAAAAGATTTCTTCAAAAACTCAGGAAGCCCAGCCAGTCTTGCCCAAGTCTTTCTCATTTATTGGGAGGGTAATAGTGGCGACAAGCTTCTAGAGCGACAGACCAGAGCTACAGAGTGGTATTACCAAATTGAGAAAGGCTTTAGCCAACCAAATGGTGGAACTGCTCAAAGTGATCCAAAATCGCTGGAAGCAGTTCGAGGAGACCTTTATGACAACTCCATTCCAGGTGGAGGTGACGGTATGGGCTATGCCTATGGGCAATGTACGTGGGGAGTGGCCGCCCGTATCAATCAATTGGGCTTGAAACTCAAAGGCCGAAACGGTGAGAAAATCCCAATCATTAGTACCATGGGGAATGGTCAAGATTGGGTGGCAACAGCAGCACGTCTTGGTGGTGAAACAGGTAAGCTACCAAAAGCAGGAGCGATTATTTCCTTTGCGGGAGGAGGTCATGGATCGCCGACAGAATACGGGCATGTCGCCTTTGTCGAGAAAGTTTACCCAGATGGATCTTTCCTTATCTCAGAAACAAACTATAATGGCAATCCTAATTATACTTTCCGTAAGTTATCAGGAGTCGATGGTACGATTAGTTTTGCCTATACGACAAAATAGAAAATGATATGCTAACAAATCATTAGTTTGTTAGCATATCATTTTATTTGTGATTGATTTTTTCTAAATAATATGCTAACATTGTAGTGAAATGTTAGCATATTATTTAGGAGGTGGTAATGTGGATTTGTTAGAGAAACCTGTCTATAATTACATAAAAAAAAATCATGGCATTATAACTTTTCGTGATATAGAAGAGCTTAACTTTTCTTACCAACAACTGAATCAATTGGTCTCAAAAGGTAAAGTGGAATCAATTGAAAGAGGGATTTATCATCTGCCTGATACCTATATTGATGATTTCTTTAGTTTACAGTATCGTTTTCCAAAAGGAATTTATTCCTTAGACACAGCACTTTGGTTACATGGCCTTTCCCTTACTGTTCCATTTGAACCTGTAATGACTTTTCCTTTTGGGACGAACACGAGGCTAATGAAAGAAGCTGGTGTTAAGCCGATTGTTGCTAGAAATCATCATGAAATCGGTATTATAAAACTAGAGCGACAGGCTGGACAGTTTATCTCAGTATATGATATGGAACGAACTTTGGTAGAGTGTTTGCGAACAGCTTATCATGTTGATGTTCAAGTCGTTGCTCCAGCATTTCAAGCTTACTTTAAAAAAAGAGCTGTGAATTATGCCAAGTTGTACCACTATGCACAACTATTTAAAGTCACTGAAAAGCTACAATCTTATGTGGAGGTCTTGTCGTGAAATTTTTAAATGCTAATAGTTTCAAAGCCAAAATCAAGAATATTGCAAGAGAAAAAGGGATACCTGCTCAACAAGTTCAGCAGAACTATTTGATTGAAAAAATCTTAAAACTCATCTCTGAGAGTCGGTATAAAGATTCTTTCATTGTGAAAGGTGGATTCCTTATCGGACAGATGATTGGCTTAGATAAACGAACAACTATGGATTTAGATGTTACTTTGAAAGGTCAACCTCTTAGCGAGGAAAATATTCAAATAATCTTCAAAGAAATTGTAAGTCAACCTTCCGAAGGTTTCCAATTTGAAGTTGATATGTTAGAGCCAATTCGACAAGATGAGATTGATATCCCAATATTGAAAACTGCTCTAAACAATACTGCTAAGAAAAGAGAAAGCTTAGATGTTTTGACACATTGGGAAAGTCAACTAGAGGAAATCCGTAGCTCTGATTACCAGAAACAGCTTTGGTCTCGCTATCAAAAATCGTTCAGATATGCCAGTGAAATTAGTTTTGAGGAATCAGTGGAAGTGGTGGCAATTATTTTAAAACACTTAGGGATTTAGTAGTGCATGTTTGGCCAGGAGAAGCCAAATTCGTAGAAGATGATATTCTTTATGGCCGGACAAATGAAACAAATAATTTGATGTTATAGAGTGGCTAAAAAATAGTATAATCCAAAAGTTTAGAATTACTGATTTTGTAGGCCTTGGGTTCATTGCTTTATAATAGTTTTGTAACGATATATATCGATATAAAACCGTCGATTCGACAAATAAGTAAATTTATTGATGAAAAACAAAGTTAGTGGTAACATGGTCATATCGAATTGGGGTGTGCTAGTCACGTCTGGGAGGGTCTGATGCGTCAGGCCCCCTTTTTTTATAAGCAATTTTCAGAGGTTATCGGTAGTGCTACCGATAGCTTTTTTCTTTGTCCTTCTTTGATGTGATACCAAAATCAAGTCGTCTTTTTTATGATGAGGAGAGAGTGACAGATTGTTACTACTTATCAAAAGAAAAGAAGGACTTTTTATGACCAAACAATGTCATCATCACTTTTTAGTCAATCAGGAAAAAGCAGAAAAACACGTCTTCCGTAAAAGTAAGAAGTACCGTACGCTTTGTTCGGTAGCACTTGGAACTATGGTGACGGCTGTTGTCGCTTGGGGTGGCCAAGTAGCACAAGCTGACGAAGTGGTAACACCTTCGCTAGATAAAACCGTTCAGTTGACAGAAAATCCTGCGACCAATTTACCAGAAGCTCAGCCAACTCCAGTTGCTGAACAAACGAATAGTCTTGCGTCAACTGGTCAATCACATGGGGCTATCACGGTTACGGTTCCTCATGATGTTGTGACACAGGCTGTCAATCAAGCAACTACTGAAGGAGTTACTACTGTTCAAGACCAACCTATGGACTTGGGAAATACAACTTCTGCGAGTGAGACCAGTAAGCAATTGGATAAGGCGGAAGCGGATGCTGCTAAGCAGGCTGAAACCATCACTCAGGTGACCAATACCTATAAAGCAGATAAAGCTGCCTATGAACAAGATAAAACTCGTGTTGAACAAGGGAATGCTGAGTTGGCTGCTAGTCATAAAGACGCCACTCAAACAGGAAAGGCCTTGAACCATTCAGTGGATAGCACAGTTTCAAAAATCAAAGGCCAAGATCAGTCGGCTAATGTGACTGTTACAACTCAAACCGTAACATCAGGAGATGGTTCAACGGTTTCAGGCTATCAGGATTATACCTCTGCGGTAGCTGCTATTGATAAGCAAAATAAGGACAATCTAGCTGAATATAAATCGAAGAAAAAAGATGCAGATGCCATTGTCGCAAAGAATCTCTTAATCCAAAAGGCAAATGAGGACGGGGTTGCCAAAGCAAAGGCTGATAATGAAGCAATTGATAAACGTAATCAAGCTGGACAAAAAGCAGTGGATGATGAAAACAAGGCAGGTCAAGCTGCTGTTGATGCCCACAATAAAGACCAACAGAAATTAGTCACAGACCGTGAAGCTGAGATTACGGAAATCACGAAACGCAATAAGGAAAAAGAAGAAGCCGCCAAGAAAGAAAATGATGCCATTGATGCCTACAACGCCAAAGAAATGGAGCGCTATAAACGTGACTTAGCTGAGATTTCAAAAGGTGAGGAAGGCTATATCTCTCAAGCTCTTGCTCAGGCACTCAACTTGAATAATGGAGAACCGCAAGCACGTCATTCAGCTGATACCAGAAATCCTAATCGTATCGTTGCTAAGGGTGACGCTATGCTTGGTGGGTATTCTAAAATCCTTGATTCGACAGGATTCTTTGTCTATGACACCTTTAAAACAGGAGAAACCCTTTCCTTTACTTATCAAAATCTTCAAAATGCCAGTTTTGATGGTAAGAAGATTACCAAGGTAACCTATGACATCACCAATCTTGTCTCACCAACTGGAACTAATGCCGTGCAGTTAGTCGTGCCAAATGACCCAACAGAAGGCTTTATCGCCTACCGTAATGATGGGACAGGCAATTGGCGAACAGACAAGATGGAGTTTCGTGTCAAAGCCAAGTATTTCTTAGAAGATGGCTCACAAGTGAACTTCACCAAGGAAAAACCAGGTGTCTTTACCCACTCCTCACTCAACCACAATGACATCGGTTTAGAGTATGTAAAAGACACATCAGGTAAGTTCGTTCCTATCAATGGCTCTACCATTAAAGTGACAGATGAAGGTCTAGCTCGTTCACTTGGGTCAAATCGTGCTAGTGATTTGAAGCTTCCTGAAGAATGGGATACGTTTTACAGTAAGTATGCCTATAAAGGAGCGATAGTCTCAACGGTTACATCAGGCAACACTTATACAGTGACCTTTGGTCAAGGGGATATGCCCCAAAATGTTGGTCTCTCTTATTGGTTTGCCTTAAATACCCTTCCAGTTGCACGGACGGTCAAACCTTATAGTCCAAAACCACATGTGACACCAAAGTTAGAGCCAATTCCAGAACCGATTAAGGTTGTGCCGAAAACCTTTACCCCAAAGACCTTTACGCCAGAGCCACCTGTGAGCTTTAAGGAAAAACCATTAGAGAAAGTTACTCAGCCTAGCCTAACACTTACCAAGGTGACCTTGCCTAAAGACCCTACGCCAGAGCCGTTACCAAAAGCACCACAAGTGCCAACGGTTCATTACCACGACTATCGTCTGACAACGACTCCTGAAATTGTTAAGGAAGTTATCAATACCGACCAAGTAAACCTTCATGACAAAACGGTCGCAAAAGATTCAACGGTCATTTACCCTTTAACCGTAGACGCTTTTTCTCCAAATCGAGCCAAAACCACAAGCCTCACCTTTGAAGATTACCTTCCAGCAGGCTATGCCTTTGACAAGGAAAAAACGCAGGCAGAAAATGGAAATTATACCCTTACCTTTGATGCTGCTAAGAACTTTGTGACCTTGACCGCCAAGGAAGCCTTGCTTCAAGAGGTCAACCAAAACCTCACCAACTCTTATCAACTTATGGCTCCGAAACTTTATGGTAGCCTTCAAAATGATGGAGCAACCTATTCCAACAGTTATCAGCTCCTTATCAACAAGGGAACCCCAAATGCCTATACAGTGACTTCTAATGTTGTGACAGTGCGTACGCCTGGTGATGGAACGACCACTAGCCGTATTGAGCCGCAGAAAAAAATGAAAATGAAGATGGTGTGGTCATTAACGATACGGTAGTGGCTTTAGGAACAACTAATCATTACCGTTTGACCTGGGATTTAGATCAATTTAAAGGCGATAGGTCTTCTAAAGAGACGATTGCTCGTGGTTTCTTCTTCGTAGATGATTACCCAGAAGAAGTGTTGGACTTAGTAGACAAGGGAACAGGTATCACCACTCCTGATGGCAAATCCGTATCAGGGATTATTGTTAAGGCTTATGCGTCGCTGTCAGAAACTCCTAAAGACCTTCAAGATAAACTCGCTCATGCTAAGATTTCTCCAAAAGGGACTTTCCAAGTCTTTATGCCTAATGACAATCAGGCTTTTTATGACCAGTATGTTAAAACAGGAACCTCTTTGAACCTTGTCACCAAAATGACGGTCAAAGATAGTCTTTATGGTCAGACGAAGCCTTATCGAAACAAGGCCTACCAAGTGGATTTTGGGAATGGCTATGAAACCGATGAGGTGACGAATACCCTTGTTAGCCCAGCACCTAAAAAACAAAACCTAAATAAGGATAAGGTGGACATCAATGGAAAACCGATGGTGGTCGGTTCACAAAACCACTATACCTTGTCATGGGACTTGGACCAATACCGTGGCATTAAAGCTGATAAGGCTCAGATTGCACAAGGGTTTTACTTTGTGGATGACTATCCCGAAGAAGCTCTATTACCAGATGAAACAGCGATTCAACTTGTGACATCTGATGGTAAAGCAGTGTCAGGTGTGACGGTAAAAACTTATACGAGCCTATCAGAAGTTCCTGGAACCTTAAAAGCAGCCTTTTCGAAACGCAAGATTGCGCCTAAAGGAGCCTTCCAAGTCTTTATGGCAGAAGATCCACAAGCCTTTTATGATTCATATGTAACGCAAGGTCAAAATATCACCATCATCACCCCTATGACTGTCCGTGAGGAGATGGCAAATACAGGCAAGTCTTATGACAATGTAGCTTATCAGGTAGACTTTGGACAAGCCTATGAAACCAATACGGTCACGAATCACGTGCCAAAAGTAACACCACATAAAACTAATACTAATAAAGAAGGCGTGTCTATTGATGGCAAGACCGTTCTTCCAAATACCGTTAATTACTACAAAATTATTCTGGATTACAGTCAGTACAAGGATTTGGTGGTGACAGATGATGTCTTTGCCAAAGGTTTTTACATGGTGGATGATTACCCTGAAGAAGCGCTTAGCGTAAATGCAGATGGTGTCCAAGTGATGGATAAGGCTGGAAATCTTGTCAAAGGGATTTCGGTGAAAGCCTATGCCTCATTGTCAGAAGCGCCTAAAGTGGTTCAAGACGCTATGGCCAAACGCCAGTTCACACCCAAAGGAGCCATTCAAGTTTTAAGTGCTGAAGATCCAAAAGCGTTCTACGAGGCTTATGTTAAAACTGGTCAAACCTTAGTGGTGACCCTTCCAATGACCATTAAGAATGAGCTGACAAAAACTGGTGGGAAGTATGAAAACACCGCTTATCAGATTGACTTTGGTTTGGCTTATGTGACAGAGACTGTGGTTAATAATGTGCCAAAACTAGACCCACAAAAAGATGTGGTGATTGATTTGTCACAAAAGGAGAACAGTCTTGATGGAAAAGAAGTTGCCTTGAATCAGGTCTTTAACTACCGCTTGGTGGGAGCACTTATTCCTGGTAATCGTGCGACACCACTCATCGAATACCGCTTTAACGATGATTACGATGAAAGCCATGACGACTATAATGGTGTTTACAAGGCTTATACTTTAGTAGATGTGACTCTAAAAGATGGAACGGTTTTACCAAAAGGGACAGAAGTGACGAAGTACACGCTACAACATGTCGATACGTCAAAAGGAACGGTTACCATCAGTTTTGATCAGGAATTCCTTGAAAAACTAGCAGAAGAATCCGAGTTTCAGGCAGATGTTTACTTGCAGATGAAACGAATCGCTTCAGGTGAAGTAGAAAATACCGTATTACATACCGTGAATGGCTACACCATCAGTTCAAACACAGTTAAAACAACTACACCTGAACCAGAGCCACCAACTCCGAATCAACCAACACCACCTCAACCACCTCTTCCAACACAAGAAGCACAAGTTCCAGCAAGTGTCTTACCAAATACAGGAGAGAGTCAATCCCTCTTAGCGCTTGTCGGTGGAGGACTTCTTTTAGGCCTAGCTTACGGACTTTCTAAACGCAAAATGGAGGACAACTAAATGGAACCCAAAAGCATTTACACAATGGATTCAGACCAAGATGGCCTAACGGATGCTCAGGAGTTAGCTTTAGGGACCAATCCTTTTAGCAGTGATACGGATAGTGACGGACTGTCAGACCTTGAAGAAGTCCAACAAGGCTTGAATCCAATTCAACAGCGTAAGGAGAGAAGCTATGGCTTGGAATTATGACACAATTTCTAGAACCCTTTCTGAGATGGCACGAGAAAACTATGAAGATATGGTTAAATCGTTTTTAGCCATGGAATTGAGTATCAAAAACAAGTCACTTCTTGATACGCTCTATCAAGACTTTATGGGCATTGATGACTTATCTTTAGTTAGTGATGACTTACGCCTAAGAGCAGACGGTTATCAGGAACAGCTTCAAGAAGAACTGACAGACTTGTTAGATAAACTCTATCGAACAGGTGAGGGAGCTAGTTTCATTATGGAAGTGATTGCGTCCAACAATATTTCTGAGTCCCTTGCTCAGTATGAGGTTTTGAATGAGGAGGATTATTCGCCTCTCACCTTAGAGACCTTGCAGGACATTATCCAAAAGGAGTTGTCTTTAACGAGTCAAGATTATTTTGGAGATGTGACCTATTTCGCCTTGCAGAAGGATTTGTTAGACCAGAAAAGCCATTTCTTACAACAGTATGTGACGACTTTAATGGATAAGTTGCCACAAGAAAAAGACCAAAGCGCCTTGGTCCTAGACTAAAGCAGTGGGCTGAGAATACCTCTCAGCCCCTTTTTAATTGGAGGAACATATGACTCAAGAACAATTACTTGAAATGTTGCGGGCAAGATTGCCACGTGACCAGATTCTTTTGGAATCCTTTTTACGCTATCAAGCAGTCCATTTTGATGAGGATTGGGATAGCCTTATCCAAAATTTTACAACCCAAAGAGGAGTAGTCACCTCACCTGTTCAAGTGGTTCGCTTTGAAACAGAAGTTTCTGCTTTTGTAGAGGCAAGCCCATTTGATGGAGTGACTGACCTAAGCAGCTACACACAGACCTTTGGTCAAGCTGGCTTAAAGAAGTTACCTCAGTTAAACAATGATGAGAAAGCTTTGGTGATTGAAGTAGCCCTCTTTAACCTAGCCACTCGCTTTCAGCTCTTAGACCAAGAAGGCGCCTATCAGTCCATTTCAATAGCTTCTCTTTTGGAAAAAGGCAGAGCTGCTAATTTGGTCAATGTCTTCCGAGTGGCCAATAATTTGTCTGACCGTATTAGCCGTGATATTGAACAATTTCTTCTCACTTATGAACCTGAAATAGAAAGTCCCCAGGAAACGTTGGAGGAAAAAAAGGAGGTTGTTGAGAATGTAGTAATACCAGAGTCTCGTCAAGAGATCACCTTCCGAGAAGAAGATTTTGCGATAATCGCAAGTCTTGATGAGGACGAGTTATCACAACTAGATTTGCGAACAGGGCAAACAGAGCATTTACCAGCCTATGAACATCTAAACTTGTCCCAAAAATTTGAGATATTAAGTCACTTTGACCAAGTGCGAAATAGCCGTCCAAAACTACCAAACTTGAGACGTGGGGAGTTTGACCATGAAATGGAAATGACACCAATCTATGAGGACAATGAGCTATTAACCTATTTAGAAGCTGATGGGACAGTCTATGACTTGCAACGTCCCCTAACACCTCAAGAAGAAGTGATCTTAACTGAAATGGGTCAAACCATTTTGGCTGAAAATACCGAAAAATTGACTCGTTTAGAGATAGACTTAGCTGACTTTGATGAGCAACAACGTGGGATACTGATAGATGCTGCAGGGCGTTTTCATTTGAATAATGCCGATCTAGCCTTATTAGGGGGCTATCCTAAGGCAACCGTTACTCAATTAGCCCTTGCGACAGAATTGCTTCAGATGGGATTAACGCATGACAAGACAGAATTTTTCTTGACCAGTCAGCTAGACTTAGAAAAAGCAAGACCCATTGCCTATGCCTTCTTGCATGAAGACCTCACTCTTGAAGAAGCTAGAACCTTTGAAAGGGACAAACAGTCCCAACCTGACCTATCCTTTAGGGAATGGCGAGAACACATCTCACAAACAAAACCTGAAATCATGACTCAATCACTCCCTCAAAATCCTATCGTAGAGGAAGCCCTTAAACGCTATCCGATCGCTTCGATTGTGACTTATAAGGGGCAAGAGTTTCAGGTAATGGCCATTGAGGAGTCAGGCGTTAATAACCTGATTCGGATTGAATTACAAAATGATTTCACAGATGTGATTGAACAAAATCCAGTTCTTTTCTTACGGACATTAGAAGACATCACTCAGGCTCTTCATGTTCCTTCTGTCGAAGAAAAAGAGGAAGTGGAAGAACCTAGCCAAGAATTAGACCTCTTTTCTTTTATGGATATGGAAGAATCTCAAGAGGCGGTTTCTCAAGTGACAACATCTCTATCATCAAATAAGAGAGAGGCTAAACAAGAAGAAGCATTGTCAGAAGATGAGTTGGAACCAGAAGTCACTGAGACGCCCCCGGCTACTGATTTTCACTTCCCAGAAAATCTAACAGACTTTTACCCTAAGACAACAAGAGATAAGGTTGAAACCAACGTGGCTGCTGTTCGTTTGGTGAAAAGTCTTGAAGCTGAACACCGTCAAGCCACACCTAGTGAACAAGAACTTCTTGCCAAATACGTGGGCTGGGGAGGACTAGCCAATGAGGTCTTTGACGAGTACAATCCAAAGTTTTCTAAGGAACGTGAGGAATTAAAAACGCTAGTCACAGAGAAAGAGTATTCAGACATGAAACAGTCCTCTCTGACTGCCTACTACACGGATCCCACTCTTATTCGTCAGATGTGGGAGAAGTTAGAACGTGATGGCTTTACTGGTGGTAAAATCCTAGACCCGTCTATGGGAACGGGAAATTTCTTTGCGGCAATGCCTAAACACCTGAGAGAAAATAGTGAGTTGTATGGTGTAGAGCTAGACACGATTACAGGGGTTATTGCCAAACACCTTCATCCGAATAGCCACATTGAAGTAAAGGGCTTTGAGACCATTGCCTTTAATGACAATAGCTTTGATTTGGTTCTCTCAAATGTGCCTTTTGCCAATATCAGGATTGCGGATAGTCGCTATGACAAACCCTATATGATTCATGATTACTTTGTCAAAAAATCATTAGATTTGGTGCATGATGGTGGGCAAGTCGCTATCATTTCCTCCACAGGAACCATGGACAAACGGACAGAAAATATTCTCCAGGACATTCGTGAGACGACTGATTTTCTTGGTGGTGTGCGTTTACCGGATAGCGCCTTTAAGGCCATTGCAGGCACCAACGTCACAACGGACATGTTGTTCTTTCAGAAACATATGGATAAGGGCTACCAAGCAGATGATTTAGCTTTTTCAGGTTCTATTCGCTATGACAAGGATGACCGTATTTGGCTCAATCCATATTTTGACGGGGATTACAACAGTCAGGTTCTTGGGACCTATGAGGTTAGAAACTTTAACGGTGGGACACTTTCTGTGAAAGGCACTTCTGATAACCTAATAGAAGCTGTACAGACAGCTCTTAAACAGGTTAAAGCGCCTAGAAGTGTTGACCCTTCTGACCTCCTTATCACTCCTGATGTGATGAGAAGACAAGTTATTGATACCTCGATTCCTTCTGACATCAGAGAAAGCTTAGATCATTATAGTTTTGGTTATAAGGATTCGACGGTTTACTACCGAGATAATAAGGGAATCCGTGTTGGGACTAAGACTGAGGAGATTAGCTACTATGTGGACGAGGAGGGGACCTTTAAGGGTTGGGATACCAAGCATTCGCAAAAACAGATTGACCGCTTTAATGACCTCGAAGTCACCGATAGCACCGCTCTTGATGTTTATGTGACCGAAGAAGCCACCAAACGTGGGCAGTTTAAGTGCTATTTCAAAAAGACGGTTTTCTATGAAGCTCCCTTGTCAGAGAAAGAAGTGGCACGGATTAAAGGGATGGTTGATATTCGGAACGCCTACCAAGAGGTGATTGCCATTCAGCGCTACTATGATTACGACAGAGAAGAGTTTAACCACTTGTTAGGACATCTCAATCGCACCTATGATACTTTTGTGAAACGCTTTGGCTATGTCAATAGTGCTGTGAACCGTAACCTTTTTGATAGTGATGATAAGTATTCGCTCCTTGCGAGTTTAGAAGATGAAAGCCTTGACCCGAGTGGGAAGACAGTTATCTATACCAAATCTCTTGCCTTTGAAAAAGCCTTGGTTCGTCCTGAAAAGGAAGTGACGGCAGTTTCTTCTGCCCTTGACGCTCTCAATTCTAGTCTAGCAGATGGGCGTGGGGTAGATTTGGATTACATGATGTCTATTTATCAAACGGACTCTAAAGCGTCTTTGATTGAAGAATTAGGAGACGCTATTATTCCAGACCCAGAACGCTATCTAAACGATAAGGGAGTGGTATATGTGTCACGGCAGGATTTCTTATCAGGAGATGTGGTGACTAAGTTAGAGGTTGTGGACTTACTCATTAAAGAAGACAATTCTGATTTTCCGTGGCAACACTATCAAAACCTCTTAGAAGAAGTGAGACCGCCACGTGTAACCTTGGCTGATATTGATTATCGGATTGGCTCACGATGGATTCCTCTAGCCGTTTATGGGAAATTTGCCCAAGAAACCTTTATGGGACAAACTTTTGACTTGACTGATCAAGAAGTATCAACTGTTCTTGAAGTCAGTCCGATTGATGGGACGATGTCTTACCAATCCAAGTTTGCCTTTAGGTATTCTACCGCAACGGATAGAAGTTTAGGTGTGCCTGGGTCACGCTATGATAGTGGCCGAAAAATCTTTGAAAACCTGTTTAATTCCAATCAACCAACCATTACCAAACAAGTGGAAGATGGGGATAAGAAAAAGCATGTGACGGACGTCGAGAAGACAACGGTTCTTCGTGCTAAGGAAACACAACTTCAAGAACTCTTCCAAGATTTTGTGGCTAGTTACCCAGAAGTGCAACAGATGATTGAAGAGACCTATAATAGCCTTTATAATCGTACAGTCTCAAAAGTTTATGATGGCAGCCATTTAACTATTGATGGGCTTGCCCAGAATATTTCCTTACGCCCTCACCAAAAGAATGCTATTCAACGGATTGTGGAAGAAAAACGAGCGCTTCTAGCTCATGAAGTGGGTTCAGGTAAGACCTTAACCATGCTTGGAGCAGGCTTCAAACTGAAAGAACTAGGAATGGTTCATAAACCTCTTTATGTGGTGCCATCAAGTCTGACCGCTCAGTTTGGCCAAGAAATCATGAAGTTCTTCCCAACCAAGAATGTCTACGTGACGACCAAGAAAGATTTTGCGAAAGCTAAACGCAAGCAATTTGTGTCACGGATCATCACAGGGGACTACGATGCTATTGTCATTGGGGATTCCCAGTTTGAAAAAATCCCTATGAGCCATGAAAAGCAGGTGACTTATATCCAAGATAAGCTACAACAACTCCGTGACATCAAGCAAGGCAGTGATAGTGATTATACGGTCAAAGAAGCAGAGCGTTCCATCAAAGGTTTGGAACACCAATTAGAAGAACTCCAAAAACTGGAACGTGATACCTTTATTGAATTTGAAAATCTAGGCATTGACTTTCTCTTTGTGGACGAGGCTCACCATTTTAAGAATATCAGACCCATTACAGGCCTTGGGAATGTCGCAGGGATTACCAACACGACTTCTAAAAAGAACGTGGATATGGAAATGAAGGTCAGACAGGTTCAAGGAGAACACGACTATCGTAATGTGGTTTTTGCGACAGGAACTCCAGTCTCTAACTCTATTAGTGAACTCTATACCATGATGAGCTATATTCAACCAGATGTCTTAGAACGGTATCAAGTCTCAAACTTTGACTCATGGGTTGGAGCTTTTGGGAATATCGAAAACGCTATGGAACTAGCACCGACAGGGGATAAATACCAACCTAAGAAACGCTTTAAGAAGTTTGTGAACCTGCCTGAACTCATGCGGATTTATAAGGAAACAGCTGATATTCAGACCTCAGATATGCTTGATTTACCTGTTCCTGAAGCTAAAGTTATTGCGGTGGAGAGCGAATTGACAGAAGCTCAGAAATACTACCTTGAAGAGTTGATTGATCGTTCAGATGCTATCAAGTCAGGTAGCGTTGACCCTAGTGTCGATAACATGTTAAAAATCACTGGGGAAGCTAGAAAACTAGCTATTGATATGCGTCTCATTGACCCAGTCTATACCTTATCGGACAATCAGAAGATTCTTCAAGTAGTGGACAATGTGGAACGCATTTACCGTGAGGGAGAAGATGATAAAGCTACCCAGATGATTTTCTCAGATATTGGAACGCCTAAGAATAAGGAAGAGGGCTTTGACGTTTACAATGAATTGAAAGACCTCTTAGTGGATAGAGGGATTCCCAAAGAAGCAATTGCCTTTGTCCATGACGCTAATACGGATGACAAGAAAAACTCTCTATCACGCAAGGTCAATAGTGGGGAAGTCAGGATTCTCATGGCTTCTACGGAAAAAGGTGGAACAGGATTAAACGTGCAGTCTCGTATGAAAGCAGTCCACCATTTAGACGTTCCCTGGCGTCCCTCTGATATTGTTCAACGCAATGGTAGGTTAATTCGTCAAGGCAATATGCACCAAGAGGTAGCTATTTACCATTACATTACGAAAGGGAGCTTCGACAACTACCTCTGGCAAACTCAGGAGAATAAACTCAAATACATCACGCAAATCATGACCTCTAAAGACCCAGTACGGTCGGCAGAAGACATTGATGAACAAACCATGACTGCTTCAGACTTTAAGGCTTTAGCGACAGGTAATCCTTATCTCAAACTAAAAATGGAACTAGAGAATGAGTTGACGGTATTGGACAATCAAAAGCGTGCCTTTAATCGCTCCAAAGATGAGTATCGCCATACCATTTCTTACTGTGAGCAGAACCTCCCTGCCCTTGAGAAACGCCTTAGTCAATATGACCGAGATATTGCCAAATCCTTAGGAACTAAGTCACAAGATTTTGCCATGCGATTTGATAATCAGATGATGGATAACCGTGCAGAAGCTGGAGACTATCTACGTAAACTCATTACCTATAACCGTTCTGAAACCAAAGAAGTAAGAACGCTTGCAACCTTTAGAGGGTTTGAGCTTAAAATGGCAACCAGAAGTCCTAGTGAGCCCTTGCCAGATATGGTGTCTTTAACCATTTCAGGCAGCAACCAGTATTCTGTCTCTTTAGACTTGAAATCAGACGTGGGAACGATTCAACGCATTACCAATGCCATTGACCATATCTTAGAAGACCAAGAAAAAACAGCAGAAATGGCCAATAATCTAAAAGATAAGCTATCAGTCGCAAGGGTTGAAGTGGAGAAGGTCTTTCCAAAAGAAGAGGATTATCAGCTGGTTAAAGCCAAATATGACATCCTTGCCCCTTTGGTTGAACAAGAAGCAGAGGTTGAGGAAATTGATGCAGCCCTAGCTAAGTTCAATGAAACGATCCAACCGCAACAGGACCAACAACTTTCTCTTGATGTTTAAGAAAAAGGCTGACAAAAAATAATGAACGCGGTAAAATGAAGTCAAGAAATCATCAAAGGAGAATTGATTATGACCCAGACAGTAGAAGATATACGTTACCAATTAGAAGAATGGTTAGCACAAGGTTTTACAAGCTCCGAAGACCGAGCTAACTATCAAGTCCTAAAGGAACAATATGAAGATGAAACCCTTGATTACAGCTTTTCAAAGCGAGAAATCATTGGTCAATTAGAGGTAATTATCACGACTCGTGAGAATGACTTTCCAGACTTAGATGAAGTGACTAAAGGAGAGTATCTAGACCTGGTTGAACAACTTGATAATCTGGACAAGGGACAGGCTGATTATTATCGTAAGCAACTAGCGTAGAAAGAGGCAGATATGATTGAACAAATTATTCAAAGTCTTTTCATTATCGCAGCAACAGGGCTGATTTTGCTTGTCCTTTACCAGATTGCGAAGATGCTTGGAAGCTTATTTGTCATTGGATTAATCGGATTTTTAGCTTTCACAGAAGTCTATGGAATTTACCTCTTTTTTACAGAACGATACCTCTATGTGGAAGATTTAGCCACCAATGGTATTTTGAGCTTTACCACTTTCTATATTATTTTTAATCTTTTACTTGTCTTTGGACTTGTTAGAAAAGTTGTTAGAAGTCGGATGGCATAATAAAAATGGTTATCCAATTTTTGACAAATAAAGTAAATAACCAGCATCAGGTATTTTAATGATGCTGGTTATTTACTTTATTGTAAGATGAGTGAGCTATATTTGATAGGGATAATTTTTCACTAGATTTTCAAGGTAAAGTTCAAACATTGAAGCAATAGAGGTACTCCCGACCATTTTGAAATAATTAATAACTGAGAAACAATTATTTAAAGTACTTGTTTTTCTAGTCAAGTAGTTGAGCACCTCACTAAAAAATAATATGCAGCTTTTTTCATAGAGACAATCATCATTTAATTTGAAAGTTTGTACAGTATCCAGGGTTTGTTGAGCTCTTATTAAATCTTGTCTGTCAATGTATAAAATTACCATGTTTATGAACATTCGTATAGACTCGTTACCATAGTATCTCAAGGTAGAATACTTCTCGATATTGTAATTAATTTTAGCAAAAACGAGCTCAATGAATTCGTTATCAAAAATAAACATTGAGTTATTAAAAAGTACTGTTTCATAGTGAGTCCACGTTTCGATATTTATCAGATATTCACGTAGTAATTTTTCTTCATTAGGAGCTTTTTCTCCAGTTAATCGACCAATCAAACTGGAAATAAGTGAGGATAGAACCTGCTCTTTACTCGATGATTTGGAAGAATAATTAGTTAGCAAATTATTCAATTCTTTAATGTCTTTATTTTCAAAATGAAATTTAACTTTCTCCATATCAGAGAATTCTTTAGATACTTGAAAGTTATTATTTATAAAGAGGAATTCATCAACGTTTACATTAAGACTGTCTAAAATATAAAACAACTTTTTTGCTGAAATATCTATTTCATCTTTTACAAATCTGTAATACGTTTGCCTAGAAAGATAATCTCCACAGATTTGTTTTATAGAAAAATTTTTTTGATGCCGAATAAATTCTACAGTTTGACCAAAATTCATAATGACCCTCGTGTAACATATTTGCAACTATTATATATGATTTGCAACAAAAAATCAATTGATTTATACCAGTAGTAATATAGTTGCATAAATAAGTGGAGGGAAAATCTATGTGGTTATTACTATTATTCCTATAACTAAGTAATTAAAAAGAAGGATATTCTTATGAAAAGTATAGTTTTAAATTTAACACAGAAATGTAATGCAAAATGTGCTCATTGTTGTTTTGGTTGTTTACCAAATTCTGAAAATTATCTAACTGATTTTGAAATTGAAAAAATTGTTCAGTATGCCGAGAGTCATGAAGATGTAAAAGTAGTATCATTAACAGGTGGAGAAGCTTTATTAAGGAAAGCGAAAGTATTAGAAATTACAAAAAGACTTTCTTCAGCTGGCAAAGAAGTTACATTGATTTCAAATGGCTTTTGGGCTACTAATGATCGCACTACTCGAAGAATTCTTACGGAATTAACTGAAGCAGGGTTAAAATATCTAACGATTAGTTTTGATGATTACCATGCTAAGTATATTCCAGTCGAAAATATTAGAAGACTACTTACAATTGTTAGGGAGTTCGAGATGGAAGTAGCAATGAATATGGTTGCTGATAAGACTAATAATGGGATTGGTTTACTGGAGCAATTAGGAGAGAGTGTTTTTGGGGTTCAAATTACAGTTGTACCAGCTTCACCAGTTGGACGTGCAAATGGAATAAATAAAGATGATTTGTACGTTAAGAATATTTCTGAGTTAGATTTATCTTGTCCAGCAACTGGTTGGGAATTTGTAGTACATCATGATGGCTATATTTACCCTTGTTGTTCACCGTCTGTTTTCGAGAGTGAACTCAGACTTGGAAATATTGCTGATTCTTCTATAGAAACTCTTGAGAAAAATTTTTATTCTAATATTTTACTTTATATTTTGAAGGAGGAAGGGTTAAGCTGGTTTATTGAAAAAATGAATTTAGATATTTCAGATATGAAGTTTGTGTCAACATGTGAAATATGTAAATATATTTTCTCAGATATTGATCGTATTAACTCTATTACAGACGACATGAAATTATATTATGATGAAAACTTTGAAAGTATATAAAGATG
>ERZ1031719.220-NODE-220-length-27783-cov-15.729155_pt1 | contig 27783 bp, 20 predicted proteins | sample MGYA00516702_ERZ1031719 | MGnify/ENA primary metagenome ERZ1031719 (study PRJEB33719, sample SAMN04261227) | wastewater metagenome | biome: rural village; feature: human; material: feces | host: Homo sapiens | place: El Salvador | collected 2013-01-07 ...
ATAACCAGTAAACTTTCCTCATTCTTCTCTCAAACACTTTTTATATGTACTTTCTTTGACAGAAAAGAATATCACTAAATTTCCAGACAAAGTTACAAAAGGGCTTGGATATTACATTTATGCCCTTATAGACCCGAGGAAAGATTCTTACGGAATTTTCTATATCGGTAAAGGAAAAGGAAATAGAGTATTCAATCATGTAAAAGATGCTCTTAAATATAATCCTCAAGAAAAAAGTAACAAGAAGGCAGAACAAAAAGAAGAAATTGCCACCAACGAAAAGTACGAGACAATAAAAGCTATTGAAAATGCGGGTGAGCATGTCAAGTATTATATCTTACGCCACGGCATTACTTGCGAAGAAATGGCATATCAAATTGAATCTACGCTCATTGACACTTTCAATCATCTACAGTTATTTGCAAAAATAGATACAGATGAAAATAAGAATATTCTCCGTAATATAATTTGTGGTCACGACCAAGGCTTACACGGCATAAAAACAATAGAAGAGACCATAGACTTTTACAATTCTGGAGAAGTTGACCTCTTGCCATATATGAGACGCAAGATGAATTTTATTGCCATCAAACTTTCCGAGAATTTCGACTCTCAATCAAAAGACGAAGATATCTATGAACGAGTACATTTCTGTTGGAGAGTAAATAAAGATAGAATTAAAAAGATACAATACGTTCTTGCCATCAGTAACGGTATCATCCGAGGTATTTATCCATGCCATAACCAAGCTTGGAAAAAAGTACAAGATAAAGAACGCAAAGTGGATGAAGATCATGGTAGATACTATTTTGAGAAGCAAGAGCCAACAAATCCAACTGAATTTGAGAAACTAAAGAAAGAGTTAGTAGGCAACAAACTAATTGGTTTGCATCACGCACAAAATCCAGTCGCCTATTTCGACCATTTCAAGCTAAAAGAAATTGATAAAGAAAATTAAAGCGTATGAAAAGATTTAAAATATTCATAACATTGTTAATACTGTCCATAATACAGATGGCAGCACAAGATACTTCCCTCAAAGGTACGATAACACTATCGCACCAAGGGAAGACTACGGACTTTGCCTACAACAATATGGCGGGCGTAATGGAAAATGCCGTAGATGGAGACACAGTGTACTTGAGCAAAGGTTACTTTGAAGGAGATTTCGTAATTGACAAGAAGGTAGCTTTCATTGGCTCTGGAGCAGATTCTAGCAATGGATGGCAGAATTGCACCCATTATAATGACAATAACAAAATCATTATTAAACTGCCAGAAAATACGAAGCTATCAGCACGCTTATTCGAAGGTATTAATTTCGGCGGTATGAGTTTTACATACCAAACTTCCATAGAGAATGTCGTGTTCAAGAAATGTAATGTACATGGTAGTATCGGCATCTCTGCAGATATCAAAAGTATTCTCTTCGATAGATGCAGCATCATAGGCCATAGTTATTACAATAGATTCACTAAGAAAGTCATTGCTAGAAACTGCCAAATAAACAACCTATACATTGATAGTTACGATGGCTATGCAGAAAATACTTGGCAATTTATCAATTGCACCATATCCCTATCAGCCTTGGGATATACTGACGAAAAAGGGACTTATCAGAATTTCTGTCCTATGTATCATGGAACCTTTACAAACTGTATTATCGCTAATTGCTTATACAATGAATTTACCAAGTTTGAAGGTTACTGGCTCTACGACCCAAGAAATACAGAAACAAGATCATCCGCATCTTTCAACAATTGTCTTTTCTATAAGCCATTAGAAGGAAGAGAAATATTCAATGGGGCAACCGTACAAAACGACATGTATTATGAAGCCTCAAACTTGGATGACTATTGGAGCAATGTTATCGAAACCTTCCCGAAAGAAAAGTTGCAAGAAAACAATTTCTTAGGAAATGACAGAACGGTGGTAGGCTGCTATGGGGGCAAAAATCCATACTCTCTCAGAGAAATACAACCAACCATCACATCCAGCAAAATTCATTTCGACAAGGATAAGAAGCAGATACAAATCAAGCTGAAAGTTTCATCAGAACTATAAACTATTGAGATTATGAAAAGATTTACTTTATTAATAATAATCTTGACGCTGACAATCTTACAGATTGCAGCGCAAGACACCTCCATCAAAGGCACCATTACCTTGTCGCACCAAGGTAATGAGACTGACTTTGCCTATAACGAAATGATAAAGGTGATGGATGCAGCCGCAGACGGAGACACGGTGTTCCTCAGTACAGGATATTTCCAAGGAGATTTTATCATGACCAAGAAACTTGCCTTTATCGGATCCGGAGCTGACAGAGATAAAGAAGGGAACAACTGTACATATTACGAAGGTAAGATTGTTATCAATTTACCAGAAGAGACAAAACTGACAGCACGTTTGTTTGATGGTATTTGTTTCTATAATAGCAATACAAGAATCACCTTCAAATCTTCCATCGATAATGTAATCTTCAGAAAATGTTATTGGGACAATTCTATTTTCAGCATAGATAAAAGTATCTCATATTTGTTAATAGACAGATGTTATTGCCATTTGAGTTATGGGGTGGAGAATTGTCGAAAAATGTTTGTAAAAAATAGCATCGTACGTGGAACTCCAAGTTCCTCAAGCTTGTCAGCAAATATGTTTTTTTATAATTGCAATATTTATTCATATGGAGGCAGTGGTATTAATGGTATCAACAATAAATACAGTGCCCGCTTCGTTGGTACATTCTACAATTGTATTCTAAATAGCGGCGATTACTATATGGCAGATCCAGGAGATTCTTCTGCCATAACCGTATTAATCAATTGTTTATACTCTGCGGAAGAAGACTACATTGATGATGGGTGTACTATACAAAATTGCTATATATACACTGATAACGACAAAAAAAATATATTTGACCTCACTAAAGAGGAACTGCTCAAGAACAACTATCTTGGCTATGACGGAACAGTGGTAGGATGTTATGGAGGTAAAAATCCATATACCCTCAGCTTTAGCAACAAAGAAGTGACCAACAAATTCCATCTTGACAGAGACAAGAAGCAAATACAATTTAACATCAAAGTTTCAAGCCAACAATAAAACTACAAGATTATGAAAAAGATAATATTTATGATAGCTTGCTGCCTAATACCAACGGCACAATGTGTTCTTGCACAAAGTGAATATACAGGCAAGGTTTTCTTGCAACACAATGGTAACATCACTGGAACATTCGGTGGGGACCAAATAGACAAAGCGATTGAAGCTGCCGTAGATGGAGATACCCTCTTCCTCAGTAAAGGTTATTTTAAAAATAATTTTTCTATCAATAAATCTATCAGCCTCATCGGTAGCGGAGCGGAAGCTGGTCAAGATTCTCAAAAATCAACTTATATAGAATGGGAAGGTAGTGCTCCTGAAATAGGGGCAGAAGGCGATCAAGTTCTTTCATCCGTAACTGTAGAAGGTCTATTTTCTGGTTGGGGATTACATGTACAAGGCAAAATAGACAATCTGAACATCAAGAAATGCTATTTTCCCAACTCTTTAGATATAAATAATTATACAAAAAAGGTTATCATAGACAGATGTCGCTTACAATGGATTTATACTAATGGCAGCATAGAAGATGCCACCATTAAGAACTGCAAAATCGATGGTACCTATGGGCAAGGTGGGCAAACCATTACTTCTTGCAAGTACATCAATTGCAATATTCACGAAGTAAATAGAAATACCAAAGCTATGTTTGTCAACTCCATCATCAACGAAGTGGGCAATGGAACAGACGACTATCTCGGCAACAATTCCATCTTGGTGAACACCCTATATCATAAGATGAATGGTTATGACCCAATGGAGAAGGCATCACAGCAGGACTGCTGGTCAACAACAGAAACTCTCATCAGCAATAATGGCGACAAGGATTGTACTATGACTGTCGAGCAACGACAGGCTGCAGGGTATCTCGGTGTGGATGGCACGGTTGTCGGCATTGAGGGTGGCGTTAACCCTTTCTCCCTCACCATCAACGCACCAGTCATCAAATCCAGCAGTGCAAATGTAGATTTGAACAACAAGAAGGTGACCATCAATGTAAACGTAACCGCAAACTAATCATTACATCGGCTTATGTACAAACGTTTATTATATATATTCTCATTAGCCTTTGTGCTGACCAACTTCCTGCAGCCAGCACAAGCGGCTCCCGACATCAACATAGACGAGGATGTCGCAGAAGAGCCAGCAAAGGCTACCGCCTACCGCTACTGGATAGACGATAACACAAACCGGATAGAAGCTTCTCTCAATGGCGAGGACATTGAGAGCAATATTGATGTGTCATCCCTCAACGTCGGTGTACATATCTACCACATCCAGTTGAAAGACCAATATGGCAAATGGGGATCGACTTCAGACATCCCTTTCTATACAGGATACCAGAATACAGATGTGAAAGAAGACGACGCTACCATACCACCTGTAGAGAAAATCATCTACTGGATAGACGAAGACTTCGACAACAAGGTGACACAAGCCTACAAGGAGGCAGACAACTCTATAGAAAAAGACATCACCAATATAGCTGGGGGAAAACACAGTTATTCACTGATTGCCATCAACAGCCAGAACCGTGCAGCAACTATAACAGGTTCCTTCTACCTGCCAACAACAGATGGAAGTGACGATGGCAGCGGTGAGAAAGAGGTAACGACCATCATATCTTACCAATACTGGGTAGATGATGACAAGGCAAATGCCAAGACCCTGCCTTATACATCCGATGACATCAGCCAACAGATTGACTATACGCAATTGGCAGGTGGAGTCCATACTCTTCACTTCCGTCTGAAAAACAACGAAGGCGTATGGAGCAGCTACGAATATCCATTCTATACACCCGAAAACAACACAGAGCAAGCCGAGATCCAACAACCGATTACGGGTTACCGCTATGGTGTAAATGGAAAGAGCGTAGCCAAGGACCTCACCGAGGTGGATAATATACCTTCGCTGGCAGTAGATATTGCTATCCCTTCCGCCCAAGAATTTGCAAACGTGGAGAACTACGAATTTACCACGGACAATGCCTCAAAGGATGTGAAAGTGAAACGCATCGGCGACCTCACCTATTATATCCAGTTTAAGAACAAGGCCGGCAACTGGGGAGAACCGGTCTTCATCGACTCCCTTGCTTCCGACTCTACCATCCGTACTGCCAAGGAGCTGGAGTTGCAGCATACACTCGGCATCCGCAAGCTCGGAAAGGGAGACTACGACATCGCCAAGTTTACCATCGCCGACAACAACGGCTACTACTTCGGCTCATCATCCAACTGCAACGTGATGCTCTATCAGGACAACAAGCGCCTGATGACCTTCACACCAGAACAGATGGTAAGCAACAAGAGTACCCTGCTGGCACCAGGTACCTACTTCGCCATCATCTACAACCAGGACCAGGATGGAAGTATCCGACTCACGGGCAGCAAGAACTGGGCAAGCGACCCAGTCTTCGGCTATGCCAACCACCAGTTGAGCATCAGTAGCGATACTCCGGGAGCCACCATCCGCTACACCCTGGACGGAACCATGCCGACAAGCAAGAGCGCCGTTTACACCGCTCCACTTGACATGACGCAGAATACCCGTGTCAAAGCGATTGCCAGTGCCGAAGGAATGAGCGACTCTTATATCCAGAGCTACCTCGTTGGCGACTTCGACCCGCTGACCTGTGCAGACCCTCAGGTAAACTACGATGGAAGAAAGGTGACACTGACTTCATCAAACAAGAATGCCGACATCTACTACACCTTGGATGGCAGCGATCCTACCACCCAGTCGCAGCTCTATAACATAGATGCAGGCATTGCCGTAAGCGAAGCAGGAACCATCAAGGCTTTCGCCACCATGGATCTGATGAACAACTCCAAGGTCATCACTTACGACATTCCATCTTACTACGATGGTAACAATAAGGTAAGTGTCAAGACTGCAGGTAACCTTGCCATAGCCTTCGACTGGTGTGGAGGAAAGCCACAGCAAGACATACTGAATATTACAGGAAATGTAAACGCTGCAGATTTCACTGCCCTTGCCAAGATGAGCAACCTGCGCTTACTCGACATGAATGCAGCCAATACAGAAGGCAACACCATCAACGAGCAGGCATTTGCAGGAATGAACATCGTATCGGCAAGTCTGCCAGCTACCCTTACCACCTGTGGCAAGGAGATCTTTGCAAACTGTCCTAAGTTGGCTGCCGTAATCTGGAACTCCAACTCTGCCATACCAGCAGATGCGCTCAACGGCATCAACAATCCGAACCTGCTGCTCTACGTGAACACCAAGAGTGCCGCACCAGCAGGTATCAACAATGTGATAGCCAGCGGTATCGCTGAGAACGTGGTACTCTCTACTCCTAATGGAGAAACGGAAAGCAATTTCTTCTGTCCAAAGGCATTTACTGCTCAGAAGATTTCCTATACGCGCAACTTCACCCAGGAAACAGAGGTGGGTGTCTGCCAGGGTTGGGAAACCATCGCTTTGCCGTTCGACGTAGAATCCATCAAGCACGAAACCAACGGCGAGATTGCTCCATTTGCCAAGGGAGACAAGAATGCGAAGCCTTTCTGGCTCTACGAGCTTTCACCAGAGGCTGGATTCCAGTCTGCAGCAAGCATCAGGGCAAATATACCTTATATAATAAGTATGCCTAACTCGATGGCTTACTCGGATGAATACATCCTGGGAGGCAAGGTGACATTCTCTGCCAACAATGCAAGAGTGGCTGCCACGACAGCTTCCAGCAGCAAGAACCCGAACCGTGAGTTCATCACCACCCTCGAGCAGATTGCCAAGGGAGATGGTATCTACGCCCTCAACGTAGGTGAGGAGTACCAGGGATACAGACCGGGTAGTATCTTTGCAGACAACTACAAGGATGTGAAGCCATTCGAGGCTTATCTCACTACTGCACAGGCAGCACAGGCATTCAGCCTGCAGTTTGGCGGTGGTGTTACCGGCATCGACAACCTGCCTGTCAAGAACGTGGAAGGTGTGAAGGCTTGGGCCAACGGTTCTACCCTCTTCATCCAGAGCGACACGGCACGCAAGGTAATGGTATTCAGCACGATGGGTATGCTCATGAAGACCGTGGCTGTAGAGGCTGGCGAAACCGCCTCTGTCAGCGACCTGCCTTCAGGCATCTATATCGTCAACAACAAGAAGGTGGCTATCAAACGATAGCCACCCTTTTCTGATTTTTGGGCGCAAAAACGAAAATGAACCAAATTGAACCAAATGGATTTCAAAAAGTTTTCGTACCTTTGCCCCAAAGTTAGAAATGATAATAGGTTCAATGGAATTTTATCAAGTAAAGACAATGAAAAAGATAATAATGATCATGGCTGCAGTCCTGGCTCTCTCAACCAACTGCACCGTAGCACAGGCACAAAGCGCTGATTCGCAGTATAGTCAGCTTCTGGCAAAACAGCTCAAGAAACAATATAAGAACAAGCTCAAGGAACTGAAGAAGGAAAAATGGCAGATCTATGGTTCTTCACGTACACTCGAAGTGGCTTTGCTCTCTCATTACGACAAACTCGCCAAAGGCGGGGAGGATGCACATGAGATCATCGGAACAGCCACCAAGTTCAAGTCAAAGAACATCGGACACCAGACAGCCATCAACAATGCCTGCAACATCTATGCCCGCCAGGCTGGAAGCCATGTAAAGGGAAGAGTAGTGAGCGATATGGGTGCCAACAGCGACAGCATCGTCAACGAGTTCGACCACTTCTATGGAGCCTATCAGTCGCTCGTAGAGAAGGAAATCAAGGGCGAGATGCAAGAGAGCTTCAGCCTCATCCGTCCTTACAAGGATGGAAGCTTCGAGATGCAGAGCTTCTTCATCGTAAACGAAGCCGAAGCCAGCAAGGCTCGCATGCGCGCCTTCGAAATCGCAGCCAAGGAATCTGCGGTAGCCCAGAAGTATGCTTCCAAGGTAGGAGAATTCATCAAGGAAGGCTTCGCTGCCCAGTAAACCGGAATAAAAAGTAAATGATTGATAATTGATAACAGAAGATAAAAGCAAAGACAAGATTTATGCATAAGACGATTTGGATGATCTTGATGCTCCTTCTGCCTCTCACATCTCTGGCACAAACGGCAGAGGAAAGGGCGGAGCAGATGAAGGCTAACGCGGAATACATCTGCGGAGAGGGATGGGGAGACACATACAACTCTGCTGACCAAGCCGCACTGGCTGACCTCATCAGCAAAATCTCTCTCAACATCTCCAATTCCTTCGAGATTAAGGAAGAGGAGTTTAATACAAACAGCAACTTCGACTCGAAGACGGCGATAATATCGGTGATGAACAGCTATGCACAGGCTACGCTGACCAACACCTTCAACCTCGTCATCAGCAATACTCCTCAGACCCACGTGCTGAGATACATCAGAAAAAGCGAGGTAAACAAGATCTTCGACGAGCGAAAGGAAAAGGTGTTCGACTACGTGCGCTCTGCCATGAAAGCCGAAGAAAAGGCAAAGATAGACGATGCCCTGCGCAACTACTACTGGGCTTTCGCCATGGTGCGCAGTCTGCAGTATCCAAACAGCGTGAAGATGACTATAGATGGTGTACAGCGCCTGCTCGTTACCTGGATTCCACAACAGATAGAAGAGATTATGAGTAATCTATCAACAAAAATAGCCAGCAAAGACGGCAACGAAATCAATCTCTTCATCAAGTACAAGGGTGAACCGGTTACGAGCCTCGACTACACCTACTTCGACGGACAGACCTGGAGCAACCTCTACAGCGCTAAGGATGGTATGGGTATCGTAGAACTGAGACCAGGAGTGGAGATCAACAGCCTACAGCTGAAATACGAATACGAATACGCTGACCAATGCCAGATAGACAAGGAGCTGGAAAGCGTGATGCAGCTCTTCAAGGGAACCTCTTTCAAGAATGCATCCGTCTATATCAACAACCTCGACAAGAAGTCGGCTGTTTCCAGCGAAGCCAAAAAGGAGTTCGAGAAATCGGTCAAGACTGAATCGGCAGCCAACCTGGAAACCCTGAGCAAGGTGGAAAACGAAAAGGAACTCGCCGGCATCATGACAAAAGTCATCAACGCCATCAAGGCAAAAGACTACGACAGCGTAAGCGACTGTTTCTCGGAGGACGGACTGGAGATGTACAAGAAACTGCTCAACTACGGACAGGCACGACTGCTGGGAGATCCTCAGTTCTCATTCTACACAATGGGAAAGCGAGTCGTATGCCGAAGCATCCCGATGGCATTCTCGTTCAAGAACAACAGACGAAAGTTTGTGGAGGACGTAACCTTCACCTTCGATGAAAACAAGAAAATAGAATGTGTGGCATTCGGACTTGGCAGTCAGGCCAAGACCGACATCTTCAATAAGGGTGTGGGAGCCTGGAGCGACTACGCCAAAATGGTGATTGCCACCTTCCTGGAAAACTACAAGACCGCCTTCGCCCTGAAGCGACTCGACTATCTGGAGAGCGTTTTCGATGACAACGCAACCATCATTACGGGTCACATCATCAAGAAGGCTCCGAAAGTAGCCATGGAGGGAGAAAGCTTCATCAACAGCAATAACAAGCTGATAAAATATACCCGACAGACCAAGAGCGAGTATATGAGAAAGTTGAAGATGTGCTTCCAGAGCAACCAGTTTATCAATATCCGCTTCGCCGACAACGACGTGGTGAAGATGGGAGCCGGAGGCGAGACTTATGGCATACAGATAAAGCAAGACTACTATTCTACGAACTATGGTGACCATGGTTACCTGTTCCTGATGGTAGATTTCAATGATCCAGACAATCCATCTATCAAGGTACGAACCTGGCAGCCTGACAGAAACCCTAACATCAATTCGAACTTACCTCGTTCGAACAGAGACTGGGGAATCATCGGTCCAGGTAATTTCTAGGAACCAACATAAAAATAAAGATAGGCTCTCCTCCCAATATTTTAAGGTAGGAGAGCCTTTTTCCTTAAAAAAAGTTGGGCGATTAAGAAAAAAATCGTATCTTTGCCCCATATCTATCAACACAGAAAGTGGAAATCTTAAAATTACAGATTATGAATAGAATTTATCCTACTCTCAGTTTCATATTGCTGCTCGGTTTGCATGCAACACCAAGCTTTTCGCAGAACGATGACTTTGTGAAACAGTTCCAGCAGTCAAGACAGGCGATGCTGGATGATTACAACAAGTTCCGCAACACCATACTTACCGACTACGATAAGTATATGCAAGGCGTATGGAAAGAATACAAGAAGTTTAAGGGAGATGTGCGCTCGCAGGTGCCTAAGCCTAAGACGCCACCAACATATACAGCTCCGAAACAACCGGAGAAACCGGTTACCGTGAAGCCTAAGATGCCGGTAAGCCCGATTCTGATTCCGGAAACTCCTGCAGAACCAGAGACTCCGAAGAAGCCAGATCCAAAGGCTCCTACCGTCCGTCCAAAAATAGAACCGGTGAAAAAGCCGAAACTGCCAGAGGTAAAGCCTGAGATTCCAGACATCGAATACACCGGTTCGGGTATCGAACTGCCGCTGATGCCTGCCGTAGCAGCCGTGCCAGTCATGCCTGCCCTGCCAAACGTGCCTCACGTCAACATTCCGGCAAGCAAGCAGACCATCGACGTCAACTTCTATGGTGCAAACCTGCAGATGCAAAAGGCAACCCGACTCGCTTCCATGAGCATCAGCTCTACAGACGATGTGGTGAACTACTGGAAGAATCTCAAGCAATCAGACCTCAAGGAAGTAACCCAGGCTTTCGCCACCGAATCACGCAAGATGGGACTCAGCGACTGGGGTTCTGCCATGCTCGTAGAAAAATACATCGATACCGCCATGCCAAACGCCAGCCAGAATGAGAAGATCATCGCTTCACAGTATGTGCTTGCCAACTGTGGCTACAACGTACGCCTTGCCCTGTGCGGCAACCACGTGGTGATGCTCATCCCTTACGTGGAGCACGTATTCGAGAAGTCGTACCTCAATATCGACGGCAAGCGCTACTACATCTATCCGAACGTAGAGGATGAAGGATCCTTCCGTTCCTGCGAACTGCCTAAGGGCGCAGAGCTGGGTAAGGACATGGGACTGAGATTCACCGGCAAGACCGTGATTGGCGATGAAGCCAAGCCATTCAGATACGAAGCTGCGGGCATCACCCTGCAGGGCGAAGTACCAACCGGCGTCATGCCGCTGCTCGATGAATATCCTATCATAGATATTCCTACCGTAGCCGCATCTGTAGTAGATAAGAGTCTGCGCGACGATGTGGTGAAGCAGATCAGAGCACAGGTACAGGATCTCGGCGAACAGGAAGCAGCCAACCGCATCCTGCGATTCATACAGATGGGATTCCCATACGCTACCGATGATGAGCAGTTCCATCGCGAGAAGTATTTCTACTTCGAAGAAAGTCTCTACTATCCTAAGAACGACTGCGAAGACCGCGCCATCTTCTATGCCTATCTGGTACACGAGATACTCGGACTCGATGTACATCTCATCCAGTTCACAGGACACGAATGTACAGCCGTAGCCTTCCATGAGCCGGTAGAGAACGGAACCTCATACGAGTACAAGGGGAAGAAGTTCTACATCTGCGACCCAACCTACATCGGAGCCAAGATCGGTAAGTGCATGCCTAGCTATGCCAAGGAATCACCACAGATAGAAGTATGGTATTGATACATATATAATAAGGTATAAACACCTGATATAAGCAATAAACGCAAATAGCCGCATCTCACGCGAGATGCGGCTATCTGCATAATTGAAGCGTAACTCTATAATATTCTATTCATATTCTATGATATTCTCAAACTGATTCCATGCAGAATTGCGATAGGCATCGAAGCTGCCTTTGGGAACATACAGGATGACACGCTTGAAATCAGATTCACTGAAGACATCCTGAATCCTGGTCTTCCAGATGGCATTGCCGATGACTGGCGGCAAGGCGCTTCGGAAACAGATGCTGTGCAGATTCGGACTGTTCTCCACCATCTGCTTCATCACATGGAACTTGGTATCCGGGAACACCAGTTTCCTCAGATCGGGCTGATCGGCAAACGCCTTCTTTTCTATTTCATCTATCTTATAGGTCATACCCTGGAAGTTCACCGTTTTAGGTACCTCGATGCAGGAATCCTTGGAATTGGCAGCCCTGACCGATACGACTCCACCACCCCACGACTTATAAGCCAGGTTTCCCACCTTAAACTCTGCCACCACATCATATCCACGAGGAGGCTCGTTCACCTTATTATATATAACCACCCCCGTAGTACATGCCGCCAATATTCCCGAAGAAATCCAGAAGGCAAGCAGGTTGCGATGCAGAGAATGAATATGCTGGCGCATGGCGGTCATGTTGGGATATCGCTCCTCCAACGGACGGAGGCAACGCTTCAATCCCAGGCGATAAGAGAAATTCAGCCTCATCTTATCCAGGATAACGCCCACGCTGTAGATATCATTGCGCACATCGGTAGGTCCGCCCTTCTGCTGTTCGGGAGAAACATATCCATCTGTTCCCGCCGGTTCCTTCAGTACGGTATAGCTGTCGGCATCAGCCAATCCGAAATCTATCAGCTTCAGCACACTCCCATTGCGGGTAACCATCATGTTGGAAGGTTTCAGGTCACGATGCACCACCTGCATATCGTGTACAAATTCAAGTACCACGAGCAGCTGATTGGCGATATGCACCCTTTCCGCCTTGGAATGATGTTGCAGGAGCCACTCTTCCAGAGTCACTCCATCTATCCATTCCATCACGAGGCATTTGCCATATCCATCCACTTCTTCGATACCCATTACCTCGGCAACTCCGGGATGCTGGACATGCTTCATGATATCGAATTCCTTCTGAAGCAAGCTCTGATACACCTCGCTATTGCGCACAGCGGGAGCGAGCGCCTTCAAGATCCACCACCTGCCATCACGCTTGGCACGGATAAGGATATTAAAGCCACTAGCCGAGATTTCTGACATGTTGCTGAACTGCGCAGAAGTCGTTTCTGAGGGAGGGAAATAAAAACCCGATACTTGCTCCATGCATGCAAAGATACAACTTTTTATAGAAACCCACACTATTTTTTCAACATTTATCACCTTTTTGAACAAAATCATGGTGATAAATCACCAAAAAGTCGTATCTTTGCAGCCGAAATTGCAATTTTATATATAATTAATGAAGATTTTAGTAACGGGTGCATCGGGTTTTATCGGCAGTTACATCGTAGAAGAAGCCTTGCGACAAGGCATGGAAACCTGGGCGGCAGTTCGCCCTACCAGTTCCAGAAAGTATCTGCAAGACGAGCGCATCCATTTCATCAACCTCAATCTTTCTTCAGAGGAAGAGTTGGAGAAGGAACTCGCTCCGCACGAGTTCGACTATATAGTGCATGCAGCTGGCGCTACCAAGTGTTTGCATGCAGAGGATTTCTATAAGGTAAACACCGAGGGCACCAAGCACCTGGTGAATGCCATCCTTCATCTGGGAATGCCCATCAAGCGATTTGTCTTTGTCAGCTCGCTCAGCATCTTCGGAGCCATCCGCGAGGAGCAGCCTTATCAGGAAATCTGCGAGAACGATGTGCCTAAGCCTAATACGGCATACGGCAAGAGCAAGCTTGCCGCAGAGCGCTATCTCGACAGCATCGGCAATAATTTCCCTTATATCATCCTGCGTCCTACCGGCGTATATGGTCCAAGAGAAAAAGACTATTTCCTCATGGCGCAGAGCATCAGACAGCACGTGGATTTTGCTGTAGGATTCAAGCGTCAGGACATCACCTTCGTGTATGTTCAGGATGTGGTGCAGGCAGTTTTCCTTGCCCTAGACCATGGTATGAACGGCAGGAAATACTTCCTCAGCGATGGCGAAGTTTACCAGTCGGAAGCTTTCAGCGACCTGATTCATAAGGAATTGGGCAATCCATGGATGTTGCGCATCAAGGCTCCTATCTGGGTGCTCCGCATCGTAACCTTCTTTGGCGAGTATCTCGGCAGAATAACCGGTAGGATGTCGGCACTGAACAATGACAAGTATAACATCCTGAAACAGCGCAACTGGCGTTGTGACATCGAGCCAGCCATGGACGAGCTGGGCTATCATCCCCACTACCCTCTGTCAAGAGGTGTAAAGCTTGCCATCAAGTGGTACAAGGATAACGGATGGCTGTAATAAAATTAAAAATCAATAATGATAAAAGATTATTTTAAGATAGAAAAGAACCCCAAGAAGGGACTCCTGCCACTGGAATGGGTGATGCTGGGCTATATGGCGATAACAGTCATCACCATGCTCTTTACCTTTACCAAGGTGGTGAATCCGGAGTCGATGCTTTGGGGCAGATTGAGAATTCTGGTCATGACCCTCGCCCTTTGGGGCGTATATCGCATGATTCCATGCAGGATAACGAAGATGGTACGCATCATAGCGCAAATTGCCCTGCTTGCCTGGTGGTATCCAGATACTTACGAGATCAACCGTATGTTTCCCAACCTGGACCATATCTTCGCGGGATGGGAACAGGATCTCTTTGGATGCCAACCTGCCCTGCTCTTTGCCAAGGCAATGCCGTGGGCGGTGGTGAGCGAACTGATGTCGATGGGATACTTCATGTATTATCCGATGATAGCAGCGGTAGTACTCTACTATTTCTTCTGCAGATACTACGAGGCTGAAAGAGTGGGCTTTGTGATGCTCGCCAGCTTCTTCCTCTACTATCTCATCTACATCTACGTGCCGGTGGTGGGACCTACGTTCTACTTTGATGCCGTGGGTGTGCAGGATATTGCCAAGGGCATCTTCCCGGCAATGGGCGATTACTTCAACACCCATACCAACTGTCTGCCAACCCCAGGCTATACCGACGGAATCTTCTACCAGCTCGTAGAGAATGCCAAGGAAGCAGGAGAGCGACCTACCGCCGCCTTTCCGAGTTCGCACGTGGGCGTAAGCACCATCTGCATGCTCCTTGCCTGGCACAGCAGAAACCGCAAGCTGCTCTTCACCATGCTGCCATTCTACATCTTCCTGTGTATGGCAACCGTGTATATCCAGGCGCATTATCTCATCGATGCCATCGCCGGATGGATCTCTGCCGTAGTCATCTACTTCATGCTGATGGCAGTTTCAAAGAACATGAAATGATGCGGCATGGAAGATACAGGAAAGAAATCATATTAATACATCAAACATAAATTAGAATTCATCTAGAACAATGAAGAAACTGTTTATTGAAACTTATGGCTGCCAGATGAACGTGGCAGACAGTGAGGTAGTTGCCTCTGTGATGCAGATGGCTGGCTACGAAATTTGTGAGAAAGAAGAAGAGGCTGATGCCATCTTCCTGAACACCTGCAGTATCCGCGAGAATGCAGAGAACAAGATTTATCATCGCCTCGACACCCTGCATGCAGAGCAGAAGAAGGGAAGAAAGGTGATTCTCGGCGTTTTGGGCTGTATGGCAGAGCGCGTGAAGGATGATCTCATCCAGAACCACTATGCCAACCTGGTTTGCGGACCAGACAGCTATCTCAACCTGCCGGATATGATTGCGCAGTGCGAGATGGGTACCAATGCCATCAACATTGAACTTTCAAAAACAGAGACTTACCGTGACATCGTGCCTCAGCGCATCGGTGGCAACAGAGTGAGCGGTTTCGTAAGCATCATGCGTGGTTGCAACAACTTCTGCCACTACTGCATCGTGCCTTATACCCGTGGACGTGAGCGCAGCCGCGATGCCGAGAGCATCCTGCGTGAGGTTCGCGATTTGCAGCAGCGTGGCTTCAAGGAAGTTACCCTGCTGGGACAGAATGTAAACAGTTATGGTCTCTCGCCATCGGGCAAGCGCGAGGAAGGCAGTCTTTCCTTTGCCGAGCTCCTCCACATGGTAGCCCAGGCTGTACCGGATATGCGAGTACGCTTCACCACCTCTAACCCAGAGGATATGACAGAGGACATCCTCCACGCCATTGCCGAAGAGCCAAACCTCTGCAAGCACATCCACTTCCCTGCACAGAGCGGAAGCAACAAGATTTTGAAGCTGATGAACCGCAAATACACCCGTGAGGAGTATCTGCAGCGCATCGCCGACATCAAGCGCATCATTCCTGGCTGCGGCATCACCACCGACATCTTCGTGGGTTATCACGACGAGACCGAGGAAGACCATCAGGAAACCCTCTCGCTGGTGAAGGAAGTAGGCTTCGACAGCGCCTTCATGTTCAAGTATTCAGAGCGCCCGGGCACCTATGCCGCCAAGCATCTGCCAGACAACGTTTCTGAGGAAACCAAGATAGCCCGCCTCAACGAACTTATCAAGTTGCAGACCGAGGTGAGTGCCGAGCAGAACAAGAAGGATGAGGGCAAGGAGTTCACCATCCTCATCGAGAACTTCAGCAAGCGTAGCCGCGAGCAGATGATGGGGCGAACAGAACAGAACAAGGCGGTTGTCATCGATAAGGGCAACCACCACATCGGAGAGTTCGTGAAGGTTCGCATCACCGGTTCTACCTCTGCTACTCTCTTCGGAGAAGAAGTAAAGGAGTAAAACCAAACTCTTCAGAACAGCTTTTTCTGAATAAAAAGACTCTTCTGAAAGAAAAAACAGAATATAAACAAGAAAAACCGCCAAAAGTTTGGCGGTTTTCTTAAAAAGCACTATATTTGCACCTATGAAGGAATTCTTGCAAATTTTACGCCGATTCGTCCCTCCATACAAGAAGTATCTGGGACTGTCAATCCTGTTCAATATCCTGTCTGCGGTATTGAACATCTTTTCGTTTGCAGCCTTGATACCAATCCTGCAGATTCTCTTCCAGGTAGATGGCGGTATCCGTGCCAACGACTATATGGAATGGGATGGCACGCTTAGCTCCATCAAGGCAGTGGCAACCAATAACCTGTACTATTATATCCAGGAGTTCATCGTGGCACACAGTGCTTCTCTGGCACTTCTGGTCATCGGCTTGTTCCTTGCCTTCATGACATTCCTCAAGACGGGAGCCTACTTCCTCTCGTCAGCCACCATCATCCCTATCCGTACGGGCATCGTGCGTGATATCCGCAACCAGCTCTACCAGAAGATTACCTCGCTTTCGCTGGGTTTCTTCAGCGAGGAGCGCAAGGGAGATATCATCGCCAGAATGAGCGGTGATGTGCAGGAAGTGGAGAACAGCATCATGTCGTCGCTCGATATGCTTTTCAAGAACCCTATCCTGATTCTCTTCTATTTCATCACGCTCATCTGCATCAGCTGGCAGCTCACCCTCTTCACCATCCTCTTTGTGCCACCTTTCGGCTGGTTCATGGGATATGTGGGTAGAAAACTGAAGGCGCAGAGTGCAGAGGCACAAGGTCTCTGGAGTGATACGATGAGCATGGTAGAGGAGACCTTGGGCGGATTGCGCATCATCAAGGCTTTTTGTGCTGAAGATAAGATGAACTGGCACTTCAACCAGGTGAATAGCAGTTATCGCGACAACATCATGCGCGTGAACATCCGTCAGCAGATGGCACACCCGATGAGTGAGTTTCTAGGAACCATCCTCATCGTGGTAGTATTGTGGTTTGGCGGTATCCTTGTTCTGGATTACGGCAGAATCGACGGTCCTACCATCATCTTCTACCTCGTGATGCTCTACAGCATCATCAACCCGCTGAAGGAATTCTCCAAGGCAAGCTACAATATTCCTAAGGGTCTCGCCTCCATGGCACGTATCGACAAGATTCTGAAAGCCGAGATCGAAATCAAGGACAAGGAGAACCCTGAGCATATCAGCAGCTTCGAGCATCAGATAGAGTTCCGCCACGTATCTTTCGCCTATACCGACCATCAGAACGATGAGCTGGTTTATGTATTGAAGGATATCAACCTGGTGATTCCTAAGGGAAAGACTATCGCACTGGTGGGACAGAGCGGTAGCGGAAAGAGTACGATGCTCGACCTGATTCCTCGCTACTACGATGTACAGGAGGGCGAGGTGCTCATCGACGGCATCAATGTGAAAGACCTTGCCGTACACGATCTCCGCCAGCTGATAGGTAATGTGAACCAGGAGGCTATCCTCTTCAATGCCAGCTTCAAGGACAATATCCGCTTCGGCAAGACAGATGCTACCGACGAGGAAATTGCCAATGCGGCGAAGATAGCCAATGCCTACGAGTTCATCACCAAGTCGGAACATGGCTTCGATACCAATATCGGTGACCGTGGCGGCAGACTCTCCGGCGGTCAGCGCCAGCGTGTGAGCATAGCCCGTGCCATCCTCAAGAATCCTCCTATCCTCATCCTCGACGAGGCAACATCGGCTCTCGATACAGAGAGCGAGCGCCTGGTACAGGATGCCCTGGAGAGATTGATGAAGACCCGTACCACCGTGGCTGTGGCCCACCGCCTGAGCACCATCAAGAATGCCGACGAGATCTGCGTATTGCACGAAGGAAGAATCGTGGAGCGAGGCACCCACGAGGATCTGATAGCCAAGAACGGTTACTACCGCAAGCTGCATGACATGCAGCAAGTGTAGGATAATATTTAATGAGCAATTGAGAATAGAAAGGGTTACAAGATGATAGAAGCAAAAAGAGTACCTTATGGAGTCTCTGATTTCCTGAGAGTTATCAGAGAAAATCAGTATTACGTAGATAAGACTATGTATATTCCGTTGTTGGAGGCTCAACCCGACAACCTGATATTCATTCGCCCTCGCCGCTTCGGCAAGAGCCTGTTCCTCAGTATGCTCGAAGCTTACTATGACTGCAAGATAAAAGACCAGTTCCAGGAAATCTTCGGAGGTCTCTGGATTGGCAGTCAGCCTACCCCACAACAGGGTAAGTATCAGGTACTGACGCTCGATTTCTCGCAGGTAGGAGGAAACATCGACAATCTGGAAGAGCGCTTCAACTCATATTGCAATATCTGCTTTGACGCTTTCATCAACAGATATGCACAATTCTACGATGAAGCAACCAGAAAGGCTGTTCTTGCAGAGGATGTAGCATCCAACAAGCTTGCTACAATCCAAAAATACGCAAAAGAACAGAATTATCAGCTTTATCTCATCATTGATGAATACGACAACTTCACCAATACCGTGCTCAACGAGCAGGGCGAAGAAGTGTATCATGCGATGACGCATGCCAGCGGTTTCTACCGCGACTACTTCAAGAAGTTCAAGGGCTCATTCGCCAAGATTTTCATGATGGGTGTAAGCCCTGTAACACTAGACGATGTTACCAGCGGCTTCAACATCGGCTGGCACATCTCAACCAAACCTGAGTTTGACAAGATGCTGGGCTTCAGCACAGAAGATGTGCGAGCCATGTTTACCCGTTATCGTGATGCGGGACAGATACCGGCAGATAGCAATATCGAGGCAATGATAGAAGAAATAAAGCCGTGGTATGACAACTATTGCTTTGCCAAACAATGTCTGCGTAAAAAAGTCAGGGTCTTCAATTGCGATATGGTATTATATTATCTCCGTAATTATATGGACTATGGTCAGGCTCCAGAACAGATGATAGACCCCAACACGAAGACCGACTACAACAAGATGAAGCGACTGCTCCAGCTCGACAAGCTAGACGGCAACCGCAAGGGCATCATCCGCAGGATTACGGAGGAAGGCAGCATCGTATCGAATCTTTACGAAACCTTCCCTGCCAGTGAAATCGTGAAGCCGGAATACTTCCCAAGCCTGCTGTTCTATTACGGCATGCTTACCATCAAGGATACTTTCGGCGAGCAAGTTATTTTCGGTATTCCAAACAAAAGTGAAATGAAACGAATGGAGGAATTTGAAACATTTTAAGAAAGGATGTTGAATTTGCATTCTTACAGAAAGAAGAAATGATGAAGAAGATATTATATGGCAGTGTATTCTGCATTTGGTACTTGATGTCTCTGCTGCCGCTGAGAGTGCTCTACATTCTCAGCGATGGCTTATTTTACCTTATTTATTATGTGGTAAAATACCGCCGCCCACTGGTAAGAAAACATCTCTTCGACTCTTTCCCTGAAAAAAGCGAGGCAGAGCGCATCAAGATAGAGAAGGAATTCTACTCCTGGTTCTGCGACTATATCGTAGAAACCATCAAGCTCTTCACGATGAGCAAGAAGCAGGTGATGAAACGCATGCAGTTCATAGGTGCAGAGAAAGTAAGAGAATCATGCCAGAAAGGCCAGTCGTGCGCTATATATCTGGGACATTACTGCAACTGGGAGTGGGTTACCTCGCTGCAAATATGCATGGGTGAAAGAGCCTCATGTGGCCAAATATACCATCCTCTGGAAAACAAAGCCTTCGACAAGCTCTTCCTCCATCTTCGCAACCGCCTAGGAGCTAGATGTATACCGATGGCAGAATCCATTCGTAAAATCATCAAGATGCGCCAAGAAGGCAAACCTACAGTTATTGGCTTCATCGCCGACCAAGTGCCATTATGGGAGAACATTCACTACTGGACAGACTTTCTCCACCACGACACTCCAGTCTTTACGGGTACAGAAAAGATTGCCCGCAAAATGGATCTTGCCGTTTATTACCTTGATATGCAGCGAGTGCGTCGCGGATACTATCAAGGAGAGTTCAAGCTCTTGACCGATAAGCCCAAAGAATGTAAGGAGTTTGATATCACCGAGATGTACATCAGAGAGCTAGAAAATACAATCCAACGCCAGCCACCTTACTATCTCTGGACTCACAACCGCTGGAAGCGTACTCGCCAAGAATGGCTAAAGTACAAAGCAGAACAGCAGCAGCGAAGAGCTGTCAGCACCCCAAACAGCAATAAACAATAATGAGTTTTCTACAAACTTCAACAAGAGTTTACAACAAACATTGATATGAATTATCAACAAACATTCAAGATAGGCCTTAAGCAAGGTTGCTTGTTTTACGCCTTGTCCACCTTATTGCTTGCCATCCAGTTTGGTAGCTATATCATAGGAAGCACCGTACTCGACTTCATGGATTTCGAAGGATGGGTGTTCTTCATTGCCTCCAGCGTGAGCCATGCCTCACAGTTTGCATTGATACCTTATCTATTGGGCACCATCGTGTTGGCGTGTCGCTGCCATAAGTCGGCTATGGCAGTACAGATTGTGGGTGTCATCCTGCTCTGTATCCTCAATTACCTCAACTCTCAGGTATATGGCATCTACCATTTCCATATCAATGGATTTGTGCTGAGTATGGTATTCGGTGAAGGTGCCGGAGAGATATTCAATTTCAGCATCTTGCTTTATCTCAAGGAGATAGCCCTCTTTTTGATTGTGGCAGCAATCGTGGTAAGCGTATGGTATGCATCCCATCGCATCTGGCAGTGGAAAAAGAAGGCATACGCTTGGTTCGTGGCAGGTTGCTTCATAGGATGCACCCTCTATGCCCATATCTGGCACATCTACGCCAGTTTCTATCAGCACCAATCGGTGATGAAGAGCGCCACATTGCTGCCTTATTACTTCCCTACATCCGCCAACCGCTTCTTACTGGAGCATGGATTTGAACCTCCTAAGGGAGTGGGCAATGTAAACGGCAGGCAGAGCGAAGATCTGCAATATCCCATCCGTCCTTTGGAGGAGGTGAAACCAGAGTCTCTTCCTAACATCGTGGTTATCCTGCTCGACTCATGGAACAAACGCACACTCAATGCCGAGAATATGCCAAACACCTATCAGTTTGCACAGCAGAACCAATGGTTTACCAACCATTTCAGCGGTAGCAATGGAACTAGAAGTGGTGTATTCAGCCTCTTCTACGGATTATCGTGCTATTACTGGGAGAGTTTTGAGCCTGCCCACATCTACCCTGTTCTCCTGAAACGCCTACAGAAACTGGGATATGACATCCAAACTTACCCTAGCGCCACATGGGCAGATCCTCCTTTCGGAAGAGTCATCTTTGGCGGTGTGCCAGGCATACGTACAGAAACACCAGGCAAGACTTCTTTGGAACGAGACACACGTATCGCCGACCTATTTATCGCCGATACCGACAAGTATAAGAAGAGCAAGAAGCCATTCTTCTCATTTCTCTTCTTCGACCTGCCCCACAGCTTTGAGTTGCCAGCCGACAAGAACAAGAAGTTCCAGCCAGCATGGGCATATGCCGACTATACCAAGCTAAGCAACGATATGGACCCTACGCCATTCTACAACCTGTATCGCAACACGGTATACCAGGACGACATCTTGCTGGGCAAGGTATTCGAGACGTTGAAGAAACAGGGCTTGATGGACAATACCATCGTGATAGTTTCTGGCGACCACAGTCAGGAATTCAACGAGAACCATCGCAACTACTGGGGACATAACAGCAACTTCTCCACATATCAGTTAGGTGTACCGATGATATGGCACATACCTGGTATGCAGGCACATAAGTATACCCACCGCACCACCCATTACGACATGGTGCCAACCTTGATGAAGGATTACTTGGGTGTAAAGAACAATCCATCGGATTATTCGATGGGACGCATCATGACCGACAAGACCCCACGCCTCTGGCAGGTAGTGGGCAGCAATCTGAACTATGCCTTCATCATCCAGGGCGATACCATCCTGGAGAAGACGGCAGAGGGTGGTCTTGATGTATACGATGCCAAGATGAACCCAGTGAAGAACTATCGCATGCCAGCCAAGCAGTTTGACCATGCCATCAAGCAGCTCAACAGGTTCTTTAAGTAACAATAAGATGCCAGCCCAAGTGCTGGCATCTTATCTTTGATAAAGTTTCATAAATAAATGCCACTAGCATATCGACTTTCAAGAATAATTCGTAACTTTGTACTCAGTCATTGCAAAAAGTAAAGAACTATGGTAAGAGAAAGAAGAAAGCGAATCTATCGCAAGCGAATACCTTATGGTATGCAGAATTTTGAGGATGTGATTGAAAGGGATTGCTACTATGTAGATAAGACTCCTTTCATCGAGGAAATAGAAGACTCTAATATGTACTTCTTCTTTATAAGGCCTCGCCGATTCGGCAAGAGCCTTACCATCTCCATGCTTGAAAATTACTATGACATCAACAAGAAAGACAAGTTTGATGAAATTTTTGGCAAGCTCTATATTGGTGAGAATCCAACTCCCGAACATAATAGTTATCTCATCATCCATCTCAACTTTGCCATTATTGTAGGCGACCTAAACGACTACAAGCATGGCATGGACAATTATTGCAGGACGCAGTTTAATTACTTTGTGGATGTATATTCGCATCTCTTACCAGAAGGTACCAAAGAAGGCCTCAACCAACAGGAAGATGCCGTCAACCAATTAAACTATCTTTGCACCCAAAGCAAAAAATCTGGTCAGAAGATTTATCTCTTCATTGACGAGTACGACCACTTCACCAACCAGATTCTCGCACACAAGGAGCATGAACAGAGATACCGCATACAGACCCATGGCGAAGGATATCTCAGAAAATTCTTCGATACCATCAAGGGAGCTGCAGGTGATACCTTGGCACGTGTCTTCGTAACAGGCGTTAGCCCTGTAACGATGGATGACCTGACAAGCGGATTCAATATCGGCACCAATTACTCTCTGGCTCCGGAATTCAATGAGATGACAGGATTCACAGAGGATGAAGTAAGAGATATGCTGGGCTATTACTCCAGTGTGTTGCCATTCAACCACAGCGTGGATGAACTCATCAAGGTGATGAAGCCATGGTATGACAACTATTGCTTTGCCGAAGAGGAGTACGGAAAAACTACGATGTACAATTCTGTGATGGTACTTAACTTCTTAGACAAGTACATCCGCAACAACTACGACATTCCTAAGAATATGGTAGAGAGCAATGTACGTATCGACTATGACAAAGTACGTATGCTTATCCGTCATGACAAGGAATTTGCTCATGATGCCAGCATCATCCAGCAGTTGGTAACCCAAGGATTCGTCACAGGTAAGCTCGTGGAGAATTTCCCTGCCGAGCGCATCTACGACCCAGACAACTTCCTGAGTCTGCTCTTCTATTTCGGCATGGTAACGATAGATGGTGATTACAAGGGAGCCACCAAGTTTATCATTCCAAACGAGGTAGTACGAGACCAGATGTATACATATCTCTTAGACACCTACAAGGAGAACGATTTGACCTATGATAGTTTCAATAAGGGGAAATTAGAGTCTCAATTGGCATACGATGGCAACTACAAGGCATACTTTGAGTTCATCGCCGACAGTCTGAAGCGTTACTCTTCTCAGCGTGACAAGCAGAAGGGAGAAGCATTCGTGCATGGTTTCACCTTGGCGATGACCAGCCAGAACCAGTTCTATCGCCCTATCTCAGAGCTAGACAACGATGGTGGCTATGCCGACATCTTCCTTTCTCCGCTCTGCGACATCTACAAGGACATGGTGGACAGTTACATCATCGAACTGAAATACTGCAAGACCAATACCGCCGATGAGCAGCTGCAAGTTCTCTTCAAGGAAGCCTCTGCCCAAATCTGCCGCTATGCCAATAGCGACATCGTCAAGGAGTCGGTAAAGACCACTAAACTCCACAAGCTCGTAGTTATCTACCGAGGAGCAGAAATGGTAATGTGCGAGGAAGTAACGGAAGAATAAATGATAAAAATGCACATTTATGGAAAAAGGTAAAATTTCTGTCGTTATCAATACATATAATGCATCAAAGTTCTTGGCGAGAGTATTGGACTCGGTCAAGGACTTTGATGAGATTGTCATTTGTGATATGGAGAGTACCGACAATACACTAGAAATTGCTAGGCAATATAGTTGTAAGATAGTTACTTTCCCTAAAGGAAACATCTCTATTGTGGAGCCAGCTCGCCAATATGCCATTGACTCCGCCTCCAATCCCTGGGTATTGGTTGTGGATGCCGATGAAATTGTTACGCCAGCTCTACGCAACTACTTATATGCTCGAATAACCGAAGAAGACTGCCCAGATGGTATAAGCATTCCACGAAAGAACTATTTCATGGGAAGATTTATGCACAGCAGCTATCCCGATTATATCTTACGCTTTTTCAGAAAGGAAAAGACAAAGTGGCCTCCCATTATCCACACATCACCAATTGTGGATGGCACCATCTGTAAGATACCTCGCAAAAAGCAGGAATTAGCTTTCGAACATCTTGCCAATGATACCATCACCGACATCCTACGCAAGAATAACACTTATAGCAACTACGAGGTGATGCGCCGCAAGGATAAGCAATATGGGATAATACACCTTTTTATCAAGCCCATCTTCCGTACCTTCAAGGGATATGTACTAAAAGGAGGATATAAAGATGGCTTGCCCGGAGTTATCTATACTCTCCTATTGGGTGTTTATCAATTTATGGTTGTGGCAAAGGTTATGGAACACAAGAAAATTCAACACAATAGTCATTGAATAAATATAAGAAGAAATGGAAGAATATATAATTAAGAAACCACTATCCTCTAGAAAAAAACGCTTGCTCTTCGTGATGAGCAGATTTCTGGATGGAGGAATTGATACTGTACTCATCGAGTATCTGAGACATATTGTAAAGCAACAAGAATTTGCAATAACCCTTGCCATCGGTGTGCACATGGACAAGCTAGAAGTTTTCATAAGCTCCGTACCTAAAGAGGTAAGAATTGTATACTTCAATAAATCCAAGTACTTAACTAAATACCCCATCAAAAGGGTAAAGGGCAATATTTCCAAAGCAATGAAAATCGCAGATGAGCTACTACTGAATCCCTTACGCAGAAGAGCTATCGGTATCGGACTTTGCAAATTGGCTGCATCTCATGATGTTGTCATAGACTTTGCATGCAGTTACCCTTCATTTTTATCATCTATCAAAAAGCCAAAAATCGGTTTTTATCATTTCAGCTTACCTTCCGACATCTCCTCTAATCAAAAACTGAGAAATCGCATCTATAAACGCATGGCAAAATATGACAGAATCGTTACCATCTCAAAAGCGATGGAAAGCCAATTTATAGATAATTTCCCTATGCTAGCAGATAAGGTAAGGATGATTTACAATGCAAAGGACATAGCAACCCTACAAGCAAAGGCAAAGGCAAACGCCCCATCATTTAACATAAAAGAAAAAGGGAAATATATGATAGCTATAGAGCGATTAGAAGAAAGTCAGAAGGATATAACAACTCTGCTTCATGCCATGAGTATTCTGAAGAAGAAATACCACCAAACAACACCTCTTTATATACTAGGCAAGGGAAAATCAGAAGAACAGTTGAAGTTTCTCGCCCACGAACTAGAAGTAGATGACATCGTTAAGTTTATGGGATTTACAGCCAATCCATATCCTTGGCTGAAAAATTGTACAATCTTGCTGCATAGTGCCAAGTTTGAAGGGTTACCTACGGTCTTGATAGAAGGCTTGCTGTTAGATAAGTTTATCATAAGCAGCGACTGTCCTACGGGTCCTAGGGAAATTCTCAACAATGGCAAAGCAGGCATCTTAGTGCCAATAGGTGACGCAAATGGATTCGCAGAAGCCGTGATGAAGCTATCCACCGATGAGCATGAAAAAGCTCGTATTATCGAAGGTATGAAAGCACAAAAGCACTTCTTTACCTTCGATGACACTTACAAGAAATTCCAAAATATCATCAACGAGTTAACTTAACACCCTCTACATAATCACGCTTAGGGGCAGGGATAAAAGGAAGTATCTGGCTAAGCACCTTAACCACACGCTCCAGACTATATAGCAAGCGATTGGCACCCAATCGTTTAATCTGAGCAATACATTCTTTCTTTTTGCTTTCCGACATCCTTGCCCTTAAGATTTCCTTATAAACATATCCTCTAGACAAATTATCACGATACCAGCCAAAATGGTGATGCTTCCAAAGATAAGAGAAGATAAGTAGTTTCTCATCCATTTGCTTTTCTCCTCTATCAGAGATAAAAGTAACACTTTTCTGATGCCTTCTAAAATAATTAAGTCGCTCATGCAATACAATGACATTTCCTACTTCCGTAAGTTTTATCCAGAAGAGCCAATCCCCACAATATCGAGTAGAACAAAAATCCATCTGTATTTTATCTAAACAATCTCGACGAAACACAATCATGCTGGCATTATAAGCCGCATTATACCATAGCAAAAAATGTTTGAGATAGGTAGCTGAAAGATACTTATAAGCACACCCATCTTCTTTATACTTAGGTGAGCACTTGTCAAAATCATAAGGGATTGGATTATCTAAGCTATCCACCAAGTGAGAGCCACTCATCACATAACTTGCATCAGGATTAGCATCAAGAATCGACACCATCTTTTCCAAAAAATCAGGCTTACAATAATCATCACTCTCCGCTATCCATATATATTCACCTTTAGATAATGATATACCTTTTTCCCATTGCATAAAAGGATTGCCTGTATTTTTTTCGTTCAATACACAATGGGTTACCTGAGGATGACAGATAGCTTGCTCCCTCAAATATTCTGCACTACCATCTGTAGAACTATCGTCCAATAATATCACTTCGTAATCCGTAAAAGTCTGTTTGAAAACAGAATCCAATCTTTGTGGAAGATACTTCAGATAATTATAATTGGGTATTATTATACTAACTTTTTTCATTCCTATGATTCTTTAATAAAAACTCTTTTTAATTATACGCTATGACTTTTCCTGATTTCAGTAGACACTTTTTTACTTTATAAACTAGAAAGGTA
>ERZ1031719.221-NODE-221-length-27770-cov-9.959625_pt1 | contig 27770 bp, 33 predicted proteins | sample MGYA00516702_ERZ1031719 | MGnify/ENA primary metagenome ERZ1031719 (study PRJEB33719, sample SAMN04261227) | wastewater metagenome | biome: rural village; feature: human; material: feces | host: Homo sapiens | place: El Salvador | collected 2013-01-07 ...
AACAACAGCTTATTTAGTATACTAAACTTCATTTCCTCTGTCAACAGCTTTTTTACTTTTTTGATTTATTCGATCAGACGCTCTCACAGGCTCTATTTTAAGCATCAAATCACCTTCTATCACTTTCCCCTTTTATAGGACAGTAAGACTCTTTGAGGCATTTTAAAAGGCACATAACTGCATTCTGAGTTTCTTCTCTAAATTTCTACTCCAATAAATTTTTCAAAAAAACAAAAAAAGAACACTCTTTGGAGTGTTCTTCTGTACAAATCTGTAAAACGAATTAACGTTTTGAGAAATACGAACGCATTTTCTACGTATAAGCAAACCATCTAAATCCTTTCATATCAATAATTAATCAAATTATAAATTGATATAAAGGTATGAACGTGTATAAAAATTGATACGACTTGAACCAATTTGAACCATCATTATAATAGAGGCTAGTTGAATACATTTCTTTTTACTTTTCTATTGTTGATACGTAAATAATTCGCATTTTAAATAAACATATTAATTTTGAATCTAAAAGCTTTTTTTCGCAACCTTATCATTAAGTAATTGTATGAGATATGGTTTTATAGAATTCAAAATGATAGCTCTTATTTTTTTTAACTGATTTTCAGATGGCTCGCCTCTCATATTAAACATTTTTAGCATAAATTCGTAATCTTTATCTCCATTATATTTATTGTACTGATTAGGGGGGAATGCACCTTGGTCAAACATATACTTTAATAATTTTCTTGAGAAGTATTTAGAATCCAATGTGATAAATGCATTTGCTTTAACAGCATGAAATAATTTAAACAATTTTTCGTTAACTAATGTAAGTTCATTTAAATCTTCACGCTCAAATTTCTTAATGCAAGAACTTCCAATAGGGAATAACGTGTTTTGATTATTGATATTCTTAATTGTAAATAAATATCTAATATTTTCTTTGCCACATATACAAGAAGATTCATGGTTTTCATCTTCAATAACATCATCAATTTCCCATTCTAATACAGCAGTATTCCATGATTTATTTACCGATTTTTCAATGACTGTGTTAATTAAATTTTTTACATAAATTGAACTCATATTACCCTCCTCTTATTTATTCTTTTTTTGATCGATAAGTATTAATTGTGTATAAGCTACATAGAATTCAAATAATGTTTGAGGTCTTCATTCATATATTGATTAGCGTACTATTTTAATGTCATTGATTTTAGAAATACACATACATCTTGATTAGCTCGGCACCTTTGCATCCTTTAGCTTCAGAGCTTACCAGATATGCGAGTGCTTTCTAACACAGTAATACAAACAACCATTCTATCTAATTACTAAAATAACATGTTAGACGTAAGCCATAAGTCTCTTTTAAATAAGTATCCGTTGCCAGAATAATTTGCTTCATTGAATCTGTGATTTCTAATATCGAGACTCCTGGCTGAACAATTGATATTTCAAATTCTGTTTCAAAACCAGACTTTATCATCTTCTTTAACATATACAGGGTTTGTAAGTCCCCCTTCTCAAATCTAGTTTCATCATAGTTTTTCTTTCTCATATTTTCTCGTACAATCATTCGTTGAACAATTTCTAAGACATTATCATTCCACATAATTGATTTTTCAGCTTGACCACATACTTCATATAGGTCAGAAACACGAGCACCAGGATTTTCTCCATGTGAGTATTTACAATGATACAGATGAAATACGACTTTTCGATGTTCCTCATTAATTTTGATTGAAACAACATCCGCTATTTCTCCCGATCCATCATCGTCAAAAATAATATCTGATGTCTGATCTACAATATTATGTATCGTAGCGTATTGAATTGAATCAGCCTTTCTTTCTTTTCCTTGAGATTCAGATTTAATATTGACTCCAAGTCCATTCCAATCGATGGCAAAAAGGGATTCTGCCGGCAAATCGATGCTACTTTTTGGTTTGATAACTGTTTTTAAATTTTCTTGAACTACAATAATAGTTCCATCACTTTGTATAAACGATACTTCCGGTGAATATTCGTACAGATAGTCAGTCATCTTAACAGATTTATTACCTGTCTTCACTATTAGCTCTTCACCTTCGATTTGCTTGAAACCATATGATGTCTCATTAATAATCTGCTCGAAGACAAATTTTCGTTCATTTATCCAAAATTCAAAACGAAGATTTCCATTAAATAAAACGGGATTCTTTAAATCCGTTTGAAAGAATGGAAATGCCTTTTGTTCTTTAGAAATATACAACTGCTTCGTTGAAGAATTGGTGATTTCAATTATTTCTGGTAACAATATTTTATAAGGAACACCTTCTGGGAATTCCTTAATAATTTCTAAGGCGAGCGAATTATCTAATATATTATTCGTATCAATAGTTTCGTCTAATACTTTTTTTCCAATGTTCTGACACCATTCCGTCCAAAAGTTTATCCGTTCTACCCAACGCATCCAAACTTTCCCTTTATACGAACAACCAATACTAATACGTCCTCCACCTTGATAGCCATAACCGAATAAATTAGATTTAGTCGAACCAGATACAACAGCCTCACTAATTCCAGACTTAATATCAGTACCAGCAAACATTCTAAAGCTAATCCTTCCGCTAGGTTTTTGCTTTAATCCCAACGTTCCAATCATTAATCGATTAATTCCATCTAAACTTCGATATATCGAATCTCCCTTAATTGCTGATGCTTCTGGAAAAATAATATCCACAAGTCGGTTTCCCTTTCCAGTATCAGTTTCGTTTATATGAATGATTCCATTATCTTTATCAAAAAATAACACAAAAAAATCATAATCGTATTGCACTATATCCTTTTGATCTGACCAGACTACATTTGTTTCAATTTCCTCAATAAAAATATAAACGGAATCTTCTTCATTTATGAATGGTATAGTTTTATCTTGATCCAAAACCTCTTTCCATCCATTTATGAAAGTTTTTTTTGAAGAAGACCGAAACATTCTAGTACTTATTTTCATCTTTAGTTGAGATAAATCTATCTCCTTCGCATGACCTTTTTCAAACTTGCCAATGAATTCACTAAGTTCAACTTCTTTATTGATAGCTTGATTTGAATGGATATTAAGAAGTTGATTCCAATCAGAATTTTGATGATATAACTCTTCAATCGCTTCCTTCAAATCGTCCATTGCCACATTCGTAATTAGCTTTGCATTTCCCAACTTATTGCCACTTGTTCGAGCGAATCGTCCAATGAATTGAAGTGTAATCGGAAGCGACCTATATTTATCATGAATTGCTGCAATTTTCAGTGTTGGAATATCAATACCTTCACCAAACATGTCTACACAAACCACAATTTTTGCTTTCCCACTTTTAACTTGCTGCAAGTTTTCTTTTCTTTGGGTAGGGCGAATACCAGTATGAATAACAACTGGATTATACTTTTTATATTGAGAGTAAATTTTTTCATACAATTCATCAGCTCATTTTCGGCTATTTGCTCTCGCTAAAAGTACGTGCTCATATCCTTTCTTCAAATCATCATCTAATTGTTTGATGGCAATTTTCGCAATTTCATTGTCAGACTTTCGCTCATCAAATTCTTGAATTGGATAAAAATCGATAGGTTTGAAGTACCCGGCTTTTTGTGCCAATGCCAACCCATAATTAAAAATTATCTTACCATCAATTTTTTTCCCATCATTTCTAAATGGAGTTGCAGTAAATTGTAGAATTTTTTTCCCTATAAATCTTTCTCTCACTGTTCCCCAATCGGGAGCAGCAAGATGATGCGCTTCGTCGAATATTACAACCTCCACTTTTTCAAGAAGTTTATCCCAAACTGAAGAGGTCATATTTTTAATCATCCCTGGAGTTGAAACAATTATATTAGCCTCCTCAAGGGCATCAATCAGAATACTTTCATCCTCTTCTTTTACTTTTGACTTATAAAGAAAAGTCGTTGGATAAATAATTTCATCTGATGTCATTTTTAATTTTGGAAGTATACCAAAATACCTCGCTCCCTCAAAAATTTGTTCCCTCAATAGATTAGACGGTACAATGATAAGCGTTGAAGTAATTCTCTCAGAAATAATTGTGGTATACATTGTTTCAGACTTGCCTGTTCCAGTAGGTAAGACAATGGTTGCTGGAGAATTTGATGTTGCCCAATGTGCACGAATTGCAGATAATGCTCCAAATTGAGGCAAGCGTAAGCCAATCTCATCTTCATTTCGAGAAACCCTTTCATAATATGACTCTTTCCAACTATTAACAATTTGTTCTCGGTTGAAGATTTTTCCTTCAGCATCCACACATCGACTTAATTTGTTATCGCGTCCGATTGTCGAAATTATATTTTTATACTTTCCCAAATGATCCCTTCTTTCTCTAATAGAATTACACAGCCCGTTTAGTTAATAATATTGCAACATATAAAAAATGTATTTTATACGAAAATAAAGTTACTCTTTAATTAGGTTACTCAATCGCACGACTGTTATTTTTGTAATCTGAACGGTGAACCCAATTTTTCAACAAATCATTCGCAATTATTACTTCCAATAAATCCTCATTGTAGCTGTACAAGTCTTGAAGCAATTCCTTTTTATTCAACTGACCTTCAAGCTAGTATCGGTCATCAAATTGCTCGAGAACCTCGCGTATTTTTTCGTTAATCTTCATTTTCACTATGAGATTCCTCCAACAATTTTAAAATTCTATCTAATTTTTCATTTACCTGTACAGTTTGTTTTAAATGATAAACTTCTTTACTTACCAATTGTTTAGAATGAGAATTAATATCATCAGTAATATTTCTGCTAATTCGATTCAATTCATTTGCCCGCTCTTCAACACCTCGTTGTACGGCAATATAATATTCTTTGGTATCTTCTAATTTTTTGTTTCGATTCACCAAAAACTTATTCTGACCAGCGAGACCGTAATATTTTTCAACAATCACTTTTCCTACAATTTCTAATGTTTCATCGACAATATTATCAATATCATTTTCATCTATATTCTTGTTTTGATAGCTTTTTAAAAAACCAGACAGAAATAGCGAAATATCATCTCGCCACTTATTATTTACAAAGAAATCAATTGGTTCTTCTTCCGCTTTCTTAAAAGTATCACTTAATGCAAATGACCGAATCGCTTCGACTGCTGCATGATTATATAGTTTTTTAGGTCTTCCTCTACCGCCGGTCTTTTCTTCCTTATATTGTGGTTTCCCTAAAAAGCCAATTTCCTTATCGAAATCAACAGTATCTATTTGCCTCGAAAAATCTGTTCTCGATATTTCTTTTCCATTTTCGGATAACTCTTCTATAGCTTCATCTATGGTGTACCATCTCTGCTTTAACTCTTCAATAGCACTTATTTGCCAGTCATGCATTAAAATCCACCTCACTAAAAAAATATGGATATTCTATCAACCATTATATCATTTATATCCATTATTTCTTAAAAATAACTTGCTTCATAATTGAGATAGAAAGTTAATTGCGCAATACTTTCACAATTAATATAGAGAGGAGGAACAAGCTTATGTTTGTTGAAGGCTATCACTTGTCTTCCATGAAATGGTCTATCCAGATATATACAGTATCGATTATTTCTTAGAAGATTTCAAAAGCGAATTAACCGCAAGCAATGTCGGGAACAATCTTAAACTTCTTGGAGATTACAGAGACGATTTAAGAGAAGATGTTGTTACTCTTACTTTTGGAAATTGCGAGTTGAAAGTTCAAGGAATGGATGAAGTAGTTGCTACAATTCGAGGGCTTGAATATGTATTAGAAAGACTATAAAAAAATTAAACTAATAGAAAGAGGTTTTGCACTATGCCGATCGCAAATGCATGGGTATTCACAGAAACTAAATTCAAAGCAGACGAGTTTTTAACAAACACAGGAAATATGTATAGGTTAGTTTCACAACGACCATACGCAAGTAAAAAAGAACCGGATGAAATAGGCGTTACTTTAACGTTATCAATTACTAAAGATAATACCGATTATGGGTCCGACAAGAAAACTGGATTAAAGCGAGATAATAACATTTTAAATACGTTTGATGTAACCATCTTGAACGGTAAAGAGCACATCCCTATTCAAAAGGGCGAATATGTACGTTTAATCGATTTCATTCAAGAAAAATCTTTTATTATAGGTTTTGACTTGATTCTTCGATTTAAAGACGTGGAAAAAATCAATGTTCAAACAAAGTAAATTAAGAACAAAAAGACAACAAAACGGGATTTTCCTATATAGCACATGCTTTATGCTCACTGTGATAGTCCTTTTTGTGAATTTTATCAACTCCCAACTAAAGCTGGGAGTTGCTTTTACAAAACACGTTAACAAGTTATTTATCGGATTTCTAATAGTAATATTTTCGTTCCAAATAATCATATGGATAATTCGCAACAAGGCTTATAAAGGCATGAAGCACGCTATATATCATTATCTTACCGTACTGAAACTAAGAAAGGCGTTCCTAGATGCTTATTACTTCAACAAAAGATTTTACTTCAATACCGAAATAGCAGACCTACCTAAAATTAAATTGCAGTTTAGCACCAACCTTTCAAAAGCTACAACGTACATTGAAAACATAAATATTAACAAAGACATTGGCGATGTAAATATCTCTTTTGCGCTAAATAATTTCATTGTAAACCGAGCATATTTATCGAACAATGAAAATTATTATGTCTTTGAAATTTACGATAGTAACATTGACCAGCAACTTAAATTTAATGACCTTTGCGACCTAAAAAGCCATATTTCCCAAGTAGATGATTACACTTTGGTTATTGATAAGTCTATATCAATTTCTTTATACGGGACTTTACTTGTGGGACAAACAGGCTCGGGCAAAACGTATGCGCTCTACTCGCTAATTCTTCAAATGCTAGCTAAAAATGTACAATACAATATTTATTTTGCCGACCCCAAAAACTCAAGCCTCGCTGTTCTTGGCGAAAGAATTTCATCGGAAAGTACCGCTACTAGTATAGAAGATATTATTAAGCTACTACGAAGTTTCAATGAAATGATGGAAGTTAGAAAAGTAGAAATTAAAGATAAACTGAACACGAAATTAGAAGCAACATATGCTGACTTTCAATATGAACCCTATATTTTTATATTTGATGAATTCGCTAGTTTCCAAACTGTTTTACAGACAATGGAAAAGAAAAAGCGTGATGAAGTAATGATGCTGCTGTCACAGGTTGTTTTACAAGGTAGACAATTAGGATTTTTCTTATGGATTGTCATGCAAAAATCGGACGCTACCTTATTACCAACTAATTTACGTGAAAACCTTCCCGTAAAGTTCGTGCTTGGTAATGCTGAAAAGCAAACTTATACAACGGCATTTGGTACTGGAGTAGATGTATCGGAGAAGAATTTTGCATTGGGTCAAGGTGTCTTTACTTGCCCAATCTTAGCTAACACACCGAAGATTTGTCACTTTAGTTATTTAGGTTTTGACATATTAGAAGCTGTGACCCACTTAAAAAAACGGGGGTTTTGTAAAAACCCCCGTTCTACCAGATAAAAAGGTCGTTACTTACGTTGATATATCAACGTTTCTAGACTAAAAAGGAGTGATTCACTTGTTAGATGTTCAAGTCGATGAGTTTACAATAGTTCTACAATCAACAAAGAGACCTTCTTTTGTCGAAGGTTGGGAAGATACAGCAATTAACATCATTAAAGAATTTGTTGAATTATCAGAGCTAGAAGTAGTATTAGGTAATTTGAAAGAAGCGACATATTCATTACCACAAGGTTATTCGAACGGTTTCATTTTTGAAGAAGCGCCGTACTATTTTGCAATTGCTTATCATGCTGACTTTATACAGATGGGTGTTTGTATAAAATTTTCTGCATACGCATGGATGGAATATAGAAAGCAATATGAATCATTATTTTCTACTCCGATACAGATTCATCAGTTTTTGACGAACATCAATACTAGTACATTGTATACATCAAGATTATCTAGAATTGATATTGCAATCGACTTTATCAATGAGAAAGTCAATGTAAATACGATTTATAATCAACTTTCAAAAAAGAATCAAATCGCTAGAACGGCTATAGGGAGAAAAAATAATTCAACTTTGTCAGCCATCACAAAAAACAATATTACATCAACCTTTTATCTAGGTTCTAAGGGTAAAAATATTAAAGGTTTTTTAAGGGTCTATGATAAGAAAAAAGAACAAATTGAAACGATGGGTATTCGTTATGATGAGGCTATCCATTATAACGACTGGGTACGCTTTGAAGCGGTCTATAGGGGTTCTTACGCCCATGATTTATCGGACAAGCTACAAACTATAAATAATGATGTAGAACTAAAAGACTTACTTGTTTCGGCTTTAACTGATCGCTATCAATTTTATTATGCTAAATCAAATAGACTAACGACTTACACCAAAAAAATGCTTGATTTGCTTCATCAAAGAAGTTTTATGTTTAGCTCTCCTTCACCACGGATGAACTTGTTAGAACAATCACAGAAGCATATTTTAAATGGTTCTGGTCTGTTTTCATACTTGTTCAAAGTTTGGCGTATTTGGGGAGATGAAGGGCTCAAGAAGTGTTTAGCATTTCTTCATACTGAATTTGAAAACTATGAGCCTAATGATGACGTTTTAGCTTGGTTAAAAAAATATTCACCATTATATACAAAACAAGGTTATCCGTTTAAATAAGAAATTCACAAGGAGATGATGTATTCATGAGCATTGATATGACTTCACAGGGCTTCCCATACCTTTTAACTAGGGAACAAGCAGCTCGTTTTCTAGGTGTAGACCCAAAGTCATTTGATAAATATATACGACCCCATCAAGGGCTTGGACGTTTCATGATTGGTCGGCATGAACGATATACAATGAAAGCTTTAATACAATTTATTGAAAAATACTCGGTTTAATTTATTGACAGTTGATACGGTGCTCGGTTCGGAATACAATACAGTTGTATTCAACTAGCATCTATCAACTATTTTTATGAAGGGAATTGATAGCATGGCTAGTATTATTAAAAGAGGAAAATCATATCGAGCGCAAGTTTCCTTATACAAACAAGGGACTCATAAAAAGCTTACGAAAACTTTTTCAACAAAGAAAGAAGCACAACTTTGGGCATTGGAAATGGAATTAGCGAAAGGAGAAGGTAAAGAACTTGCCCACAGAACAACAACCTTTGCGGACTTCTTCGAAAATTGGATTTATCTTGTGAAAGTAAATGACGTGAAAGAAACGACTTTTCAAAATTATGTTCGCACTTTAGGGGTTATTAGAAAATTATTTCAGGACATCCAATTAAAAGATTTAAATGATATTGTCGTTCAAAAGAAAATTGATGAATATGCGAAAACACATTCACGAAAAACAACACATGAAGTTCTTCTTAAAGTAAAAACATCCTTACGTGATGCTTATGCTCGGGGTTATATTGCTAATGACTTCGCACGATTAGTAAAAAAACGTGGAGAAAACCCACCTAAGCGAAACAGGGCATTATCTATCACTGACTTTAAAAAGCTCCGTAATTACGTTTTAAAGCATCCAGAAGACGAATATAACCTACTTGTATTACTCGCATTAGAAACTGGTATGCGACGAGGAGAGCTGTTAGCTATTCGTCCTGAAAGCCTATTTGAATACGGAATAAGAGTTCGGCATTCGATTAGCCCTACTTCTGACGATACTTCATTAAAAACACAAAATGCAAAACGTGATGTTTCTATAAATAAAGAAGTGTATGAGCTTATTCGTAAAATTCCCGTTAAAGAGAATGGTTATATTTTTGGCTTTAGCGGGTTTAAACAATCAGAACTATTAGCCGAATTATTAACGAAATTAAACATTAAAAAAACAACTTTCCATGGCTTAAGAGATACGCACGCATCATTTTTATTTTCACAAGATATAGATATTGCATATGTATCAAAGCGGTTAGCTCATATCAATATTCAAACAACGCAAAATTATTATCTAGAATTAATGCCAGAAAAAAAGCACCAGCAAGATGCTGATGCTTTAAATCTGTTAAGTTCTTTATGATGTTCAAGCTGATTTGAACCAACTTGAACCAAAAAAACTTTGTAAACGTTGATACAATAAGGAATTGATTAACGTTTTGAGAATTGTGAAGCTTTACGAACTTTTTTAAGACCTGGTTTGGAAAGTATGAATTTCAGTTGGACTAAAAACAGCGTAATATCAAGGATTTTCTGAACAATATCTACTTTTTAATTTCATAAAATCTGAATCAATATTTTTAAAATAGGGGAATAGTTTAGGTATCTAAGCATTAAAATAATACACCTAACTTTGGTCACCGTTTTTTAGTTATTCACTCTTTTTTCGGATAGTGTTTTTAAAGTTATGATGTAAAATGCCGCAATTAAAACACTATACATCATAATCGGAGGATAGAGAATTACGGATAGAATCAATCCCACTCCTTTAATTATTAGGTCAGGTATCAATAACTTCCTATATTGTGCGGTAGCTTTAAGTAATTCTTTCTGATCTATATTGGGTTTATCAATTACTTTATGTAAAAACCAGTTTGCTACCGTTGAAACAATAACGATCAGTCCATAAAAGAGCTGTGCCGTATGATTCATGAAATGACTACTAACTATTCCAGTAGCATAGGGCATAAATGAAACAAAAAAAGATAAAAATTCTTTCAGATTCCTCCCTTTTCAACTTCGCTAACTTGACCTGTATTACCTAGGTCGCTTTGCTTTAAATTATACTTTTTTCTTAAACATTTGATACGAGTAGGTATTTCTTGTGAGTAATTTTCATCAAAAAATTTCATAGATAAGTCCTATATATAATCAAGGTAAAGTAGTAAAAATAGTTGTCATCCTAGTTGATTAAAAAAATCTTTGATTTCCTCATCTTTTATAAAATAATATATAACTTTCCCCTCTCTTCTAGTATCCAAGATGTTTTGATCGGCTAGTTTACGAAGATGGTGGGAGGCAGATGCCATACTGAGATTTAGTAAACAGGCTATATCACAGACACAGAGTTCTTCAACAGCAAGGAGATAAAAGATGATATTTATCTGTTTATTATCGGTAAACTTTGATAAAATATGAAGTGATTTTTGGACTTTTTCCTTTTCAAGGTAGTTCGTTGCGATTGTAACATTTTGTTGATTTATAATATTCACTTGGCAGATACTATCTTTTTTCATAATTTTTTCTCCTAGCCGAACACAGTCCTTAGCATGTCAAAGCTGTTGTTTTCAATCAGGATATACATCCCCAATCCTAAATAGACAACGGCAATAAACCATCTGCTATATTTTTCCAAAGTTTCTCCAACAGAAGGGACTTGTGCTAATTTTTGGGCAGAAAAAACCAAGAGATAAATCATGACTAGAAAAGTAAGTAAAGTCACTATCATATTCGCTAAATTCAAGGTGGTAAAATATGGGACAAAGACACCAATATTGTCAGCGCCACAACTTGCAAAAGTAATCATAGCGACTAGAAAAATCAGGTTTTTATTGTCTTTTCGCAAACCATCTTTTGCAATAGCTTCTCCATCAGAATCTCCTAAAAGCAAAACTTTGAGGCCTAGGAAAATTGGAATCAAACCAAGTAAACCTAAAATCTCTTTACTAGGAATATAATCTAAGACAAATGCAAAAAGCAAACTTAGGAATATTAGACTAACAGAGCCTAGAAATTGTCCTAAATATATGTTAATGATGTCCTTTCTGCTTTTTCTTTTGGCAAAAAATAACATTAGGATAATAAGTAAGTCTACGGCTGTCCCAGAATACAGGATTATTGAAGTAACAATATTTTGAATCATAAAACACCTCATTCAAATTTATTTTTGAATGAATTCTAACATTAAACTTTGTAGATGTCAACTTAAAATCCACCAATTAATAATTGCATGTCAATATTTGTATTGTGAAACTAGTTTCAGAAATATATAGTCTTAAAATATGTCCACTGCCAATGGTTTTTTCAATATTTAAGAGGAGATTTATAATGGTTCATTTCTATAAATTTATAAACGAGTTATATATTTTGTTTAACCAATTATTAACTATTTTTATCAATAATCACTTCATTAATTTGTACTTTTTAATTTTGATTTATTTTTCGTGCATATTTTATATGAATTTAATTCTAATACATTTTAAATAAAAAATACGCAATTTTAATTGGCACTGACCCCCGTAAATGAGAATTAAATAAAAACACCTCCAAGTTGGATTTGGTACAATATAATCAAATGCTCATGGAGGTGTCTTTTTATGGTTAAAAAACGTGTGGAGACGGTGGTATTATTGTCAAGAAAATAGAATAACAAGCTATAAAACTGTCGAAATAGGTGGCTTTTAGGATTTTAAAAGAAATCAATTCTATAATAAATTAAAAATCGTGTTGGTAGAAAAATCGTCTACTTCTACCAACACGATTTTACAAAGAGCCAGTACTTACATCTCTTTTTCTCCTGTAAAACTATTGTATCTTGATACTTTAAGGAGTTTCAATCATTCGATCTGTTAACCGTTATTTTTTGGATCTAAACGTAATAACATAGCATTAATGGCGACGATGACTGTTGACACAGACATTAGGATTGCTCCTAATGTAGGGCTTAATGTGATACCAATAGGAGCCAAAATTCCTGCAGCTAGAGGGATAGCTATAAAGTTATAACCAGCTCCCCAAAATAGGTTTTGTTTCATTTTACGAGTTGTTTTGTGTGCTAATTCAATGAATGATTCAATATCTCCTGGATCGGATTGAGTCAATATGACATCAGCTGAATCCAATGCAACTTGAGTTCCAGCACCTATAGCTATACCAACATCTGCTAAGGCAAGAGAAGGAGCATCATTTACACCATCACCTACCATGATAACTTTCTTTCCTTCATCTTTAAGTGTTTTAACTAACTCATATTTGTCTTGTGGAGATTGATTTGATCTATATTCAATCCCTAAATCTACTGCCGCGCCTTGAGCCGCTTTTTCATTATCACCTGTTGCCATCATTGGTCGAATATTGTTCTTTTTAAGAGCTTTAATTAACTCTTTACTTGTTGGTTTTAATTCGTCCCCTAAAGCTACAGCACCAATAGCATCATCGTTTTCTACTAAGACACTAAGAGTTGCTCCTTTTGGAATATCCATATCAAGATTACGTCCATAGGCTTTTTGACTGATTAATTGGTAACGGTGCCCACCTGCTTTACCCTCTACTCCAGCACCGGAGATCACATCAATCGAATCAAAAGATGCTGGACGTATATTTTGCTGCTCGGCGAAACTTATAATTGATTGAGCAATTGGGTGGCTAGATCCCCCTTCAATACCTGCCAACAAGGCAATGATTTCCTCTTTTGTATATTTGTCATTAAGAAGTTTTACATCTAATACTTTAAATTCACCAGTTGTTAAAGTACCCGTTTTATCTAAAATCATCACATCTGCATCTTGAGCTATTTCTAAGGCTTGGCGGTCTTTTACTAGTAAGCCACGGCTAGCTCCTAAGCTCGTGCTACGGGCGGTTACCAATGGAATAGCCAAACCCAATGCGTGCGGACAAGCAATAACTAATGTAGTAATAGTAAATATAACTGCCGTTGGTATATCTTCTATAACCATCCACACTACAAAGGCAATTAGCGCGACAATAACAGCAATATAGAAGAGCCACCCTGCAACTTTTTGAGCAATATTTTCTGCTCTGGAAGGCTGACTTTGAGCTTGGCTGATTAAATTCTGAACTTGAGAGATGAAGGATTGATCACCTGTCTCATTCACTTTAATATAAAGAACCCCTTCTCCATTTGTTGAGCCCCCGATTACTTCATCGCCAGGGCCTTTTTTAACTGCTTTTGATTCTCCAGTCAAAAGAGCTTCATTTAAACGTGATTTGCCACGCTCGATAATCCCGTCTGCTGGCACATTTTCTCCGGCTTGAACACGAATTAAATCACCTACTTTTAAGTCAGCAACTGGTCGTGTTTCAATTGAATCGTCTTCTAATACAACGTGAGCATCTTTCGGCACTAACTTAGCCAATTCTGCTTGTGCGTCTCCTGCTTCTCCAATAGCTTTCATCTCAATCCAGTGACCTAATAACATGATTAATAGTAATGAAGCAAATTCAAAGAAATAGTCCATCACGCGTTCACCCGTTACGTAGGTAATGATCACAGCATAAATACTGTATAAATATGAAACACTTAAACCTAAAGAAACGAGTGCCATCATTCCAGGTTCTTTTTGTTTAAATTCGTCAACTGCACCTTGATAGAATGGACGTCCACCATAAATAATTAATATAGTAGATAAAATAGCTACTACAATATCAGAATATGGAAAAGTAAACTGGAATGGTAGTTCAAATCCATGCAAAGGGACTAAGAGCATAATAATGATTCCTAGTGGCAATGACTTTAAGAAAAGTTCCTTAAAGCTTCCGTGATGATGGTGGGCATGCCCACTGTGTCCTCTGTGATCATGTCTACTGTGCCCGCTGTGATCATGTCCACTGTGCCCGCTGTGATCATGTCCACTGTGCCCGCAGTGATCATGCCCAGCATGATGTACTTGATGTTGATCCTTATGGTATCCATGTTCATCTGTGATTCCATGCTCGTGTTTTAACTTATCCATGTCGTCATAATCATGGTGATTATGGGACGAATATTTGTTGTCATTATTCATTTTAAATTCCTCCTTATGCTTAATGATGATGTAAATGACATTCGCATTGTCCTTCTGGACAATTGCAATCCACTGCTTCTACTGCGAAAGATTTTTTCATCTCTAATATTTTTTCTAGTCGATCTATATCATCGAAGCTTAAAACATGATCTTCAATGATGCTTCCTATTACATTTCCGACTTTCTTATTGCAAATACGGTTAAAAATATCTTCTGCATAATCCCTTACAGCTTCTGTCTCTTCAATATTGGCAGTGTAAATAAACTTACTACCTTCATGCTCTGTATTTAGTACGCCTTTTCCAACTAATCGACCTAAGATCGTTTTGATAGTGGATTGTGTCCAGTCCATTTCTTCTTGCAATACGGAAATGACTTTTTTACTAGTTACTCGATCATTTGCCCAAACTACACGCATGACTTCCCATTCTGCATCTGTGATATAAGTATTAAATTCTATTGTGCTCAGTCTCCTTCCCCCCTAGTTGTCTACAGATGTAAACGAATATGTTTAAAATAAGTTTACCATTGTAAACGAATTATGGCAAGTCTTTTTATTAAATTCTCACTTTTTGGGGTCAGTCCCTTAAAACATGCTATTTTTATCATTGATAAATATTAATAACTAACTTTCTGAAAAATATAAATTTTTCGGAAAGTTATTAAATGTTGTGGAAGATATCAATAAATAGACGCATCCATAATTGTTAATAAATATATGAGAAAAGCACTTTAGTTGATAGTAACAGAATATGTATTATCAGCTAAAGTGCTTTGTTAAATTTCTATACACTCAAAAATTTTTCTCTTGATTTATTTGTATCTTCCATTTTAAAAATCTTTATAAAATCAAGATAGTCTAAAAATCGTTCTTCCGGTATAAATAGTAATAATTCCTCAGTATTTGCCTCAGATTGGTTCAGGCCCCAATCATTCAGTATTCCAACCAATTCATCAGAAATTCGTATATCGCGTTCTCTAATTTCATCAAGTCCCCAATTGTTGTTACTTTGAGTAAGCTCAAGTAATATACCAACTTTGGACTTCCTATAGCTTTCTTTTTTCTTAGCAAAGTATCCGTTACTTGCGATAATGTTCAGCTTCTTTTCAAAGGGAATCTTATTCCCAATATGTTCAACTAATTCTTTGACTTCAGAATCTGAATTCGTTGGGAAATAACTTGATTGCCATTTTTGAGGAAGGATATGCTCTATCTCCCATTTTTCTGGTAATAACTCTGATTGTTGTTGATAAGCTATGATCTTTAATATCATCCTAACTGTATTACGATGCGCAGTTTTAATTTTATCTGACAATTCTTTCTCATCGATTTCGTCGAAATTGAATTTGGGTTGAGCTGAGTTAATTATTTCTGCATTTAAGTTCAATATTCCAGTTTTGACGGCATTAATTGTTGGTGTTATGATGTATTTTGCCGATAAAACTGCTAATAATCTTTTTAAAAAAATAAGAAAATCGTCTTCAAATGTATCTTTGTAATGATAGTGTAAGTAATAGATGACAACAGGATATTTCCAAAACTCATTAGGATAAGAGGTCAGAGCATCCAAAATTTGTTTTATTTCCATATTTTCGGACCATTTTTCATTTTCTAGTGAGACTCTATTATTTATCACTATCCACAAATTTAAAATGGCATTTAAGTTTTGCATTAAATCCTGTGAGTATAGTTTCTCGAAATTATTTTTTGCCAAAAGAAAAAGCAGAAAGGACATGATTAAGGGCTGCAAACTCTTCATTTCCGACAAAATTCCCCTCGAAATAGCCATGCTGGAGGACAGACCAAGCCTGAATCACTGTGTCATTTAAGCGACAATACTCAAAGACACTGCCATCTCGCACGGCTGCTTTAGGACCTTCCATATTAACATGAAAACCAGCCTCAAAGCTCGGTGTAAAGGCGGCACTCAACTGCAACTGGTTGACTTTGAGGGGCTGTTTGACAGCCGTTTTGAGCAATTCCATCATCATAGGATTTTGATTGGACACCCCAAAATGACGGACCTTTCCTGCTTGCTCCAAGTGGTCAAAAGCTGCCGCCACTTCTTCAGGCTCCATGAGGGCATCGGGTCGGTGAAGGAGGAGACTATCTAATCGTTCAATCTGCAGACGCTCAAAGATGCCATCAATGGAGTCCAAAATATAGTCCTTGGAAAAATCAAAATAGGTAAAGCTATCCTTGCGAATACCACACTTGGACTGAATCCACATCCGATTTCGAAGATCCGGACGGCGCTTGAGAACCTTCCCCCAGCAGAACCTCACACTGGCCATCGCCATAGATGTCCGCTAGGTCAAAAGTGTTAATGCCAATCGACAAGGCTGTATCCACCAAGGCCTCCACCTCATCTTCACTCATCTGACTAATCCGCATCATCCCAAGAACAATGGTTGATAAACGCTCATTTTCAGCAAACTCAATATACTTCATGTCCGCCTCCTTTTCTATAGCTCTATTGTAGTGAAAAGGGTTTCAAATCTCAAGTTATAGCTTTCATTTATAATTAATCTACTAACTGGTCTTAGGATACAAAAAATAACAAGATTTTTCAATCCTGCTACTTTTTTGTCATATCAGTTTGATAATATTCAGTCATAGTACAGCCAATCTTCAAACTTACTGCCTGAGTTAAAGTGATTATTTATCGCCAAAAACTTTGAAACGACCTTCTGTTTGGATGTCTTTGTCTCCTGCTGCTGCTACGATTTGACCAAATGGTGCTTGAGCACGGAGTTTCCAGTTGGCTGGAATGTCATATTTTTCAGCCAATTGTGCATCAACAAGTGGGTTGTAGTGTTGTACGTTCATACCGATATTCTTCTCAGCCAAAGCCAACCATGTCGCATAAAGGGCGATTCCATGACCTTGCTCTGACCAAATTGGGAAGTTTTCAGCGTAAAGTGGGAATTGCTCTTGAAGGGCTTTCACTACATCTTGGTCTTCGTAGAAAAGGATTGTTCCCTTAGCTTGAGCAAAACCTGCCAAACGTTCTTTTGTTCCCCCAAAGGCTTCTGATGGTGTTACTTTTTCAAGCTCTGAATAAGCGATTTCATTCCAGAAAGCATCTGATTCTTCATCCAGCAAGATCACCACACGTGATGTTTGTGAGTTGAAGGCTGTTGGTGAGTTAAGAACAGCTCCTTGAATGGTTTCAATCAATTCTTGGTTAGAGAGCTCAAGGTCTTTTCCCAAAGCATAGATTGAACGGCGTTTTATTTGTAAGTCTGTAAAGTAGGTCATAGGTATTCCCTCTTCCTTTATGATAAATGTTAATTGTTAAAATTGTTAAGCTATTTTGTAATAACTTTGATTACAATAACTATTATAGCCGTTTAAAATGTAACGTCAAAAGTTACGACTCAAAAAATCACTAATTATTAATATTTTTTTCTTACGCGTGTCAAAATACCATCCTTATCCTCAACTGTTAACTCATTAGAAGATGACCATTCGACCTTGCCTCCACGATTGTTAGCACGCTCTGCTATGCCAACCAAGTTGTCCTTGTTTGCCACTTCAATGACGTAGTAAGCAAGACCAGGCATATCTTTGTCACGTTTGGACAAGTTTCTTCCGCCCCACTCGTTGACCGCAAGGTGATGGTGGTAATCTCCTGAAGCAATCCAACTAGCGCTTGGAATGGTAAACTTATCCGCTAGCTCTAAAACATCCTGATAGAAAGTGCTTGCTAGCTGACTGTCTTTGACTGATAAATGAATATGCCCCATGCGAGTACCCCTAGCTATCACAAAAGGCTCAACCTTGCGTCCCATCTCGTAAATTTCTTGAGCTGATAACTCTTCTGTGACACCAACGATGCGACCATCCTCACGAATATCCCATTCAGCAACCGGCTTGTCTCTATAAAGCTCAATACCATTGCCTTCAAGGTCTTCCAAATAAAGGGCTTCACTGTAACCATGGTCAGCTGCACCGACAAATGGATAATCCAGATCAGCAATATGTTTGAAAATATCTGCTAAATCTTCGCGAGACGGCAACAAAATCGCCATATGGTAGAGACCATAACTGGACTTGACCGCTTCCTCACGATTAATCTTAATCAGATGGACCAAAGGCTTGTTTCCAGCTCCTAAAAGAACTTCCCTTTCCGTTTTGGTTAGGATTTCAAGTCCAATAATCTGTGTATAAAAGGCCGTCTGACCAGCTAAGTCCTTTACATTGAGTACCACCTCTGCTAAATAAATCTTACTATTGTAGTCATATGTCATATGATTTTCTCCTGTGTTGTAATCATTTATATGACATTATTATACTTGGTTTCATTGTAATGTCAATTATTACAACCTAAAATCAAAAAAGAAATCGAATAACTTTCGATTTCTTATCATTTAAGATCTAAAAATCAAGCTCCAGTTTCTTTCCAGTTAGCCTTAGCATCCTTTAAAATACCAGCCAAAGTTTTCTTTTCGAGTTCTTTTTCCATTGCCATTTGAACGTCTTCTAGGCTCTGATCCAAAATACCATGAATATTACGTCCTACTGGACACGCTGGATTAGGATTGTCATGAAAACTAAAGAGTTGTCCACTTGGACCGATGCTATCCACCGCACGATAAACTTGTAAAAGGTTAATCTCCTCTGGTGTCATGGCTAATGTCGCTCCTCCACTTCCCCTTTGAACAAAAATCAAGTCTGCTTTCTTCAGTTGCGACAAGGTTTTGCGGATAATAACTGGATTGACACCCACACTACTCGCCATTAAATCACTGGTTAGCTTAGTTTTATTTCCCTTATTTTGTGCTATGAGGGTCAAAATATGGACAGCAATGGTAAAGCGACTTGGAATTTGCATATCAAGAACCTCTCGTTAATCTTTTCTTTTCAATCAATTATAACAAAACCAGTGTTGTAAAACAAGTCCTTACAACAACTGGAAGAGTTCCTCTTACACTAAAAAATAGAGCCATCATAAACTCTATCCTTTTGTATTTGAAAATAAGTAACTAGACTAATAATACATAGTATTATAGCCTATTGAGGCTCTAACTTGGTCTTTTACTTCTTGCGAAGACCTTGTCCTTCGATATGTTGTTTGACCAGATCCACTACTTCATCATTGGTTGGTAAATCCGAGTGTTGGGCATCTTCACCTGTAACAGTGATTTCAGTATAACTTTTTGCCTGATTCTGATAGATATATTTCCCAGCGGACACACTAGCATCAGGAACCAGCTCGTCCGAATCATAGGTAATGGTTCCCGCTACCGAATAGACATGCAGGGTAGACGGAATATTCTCTTTAGCAGCTATAAAGTCTGCTAGCATGACCGATTTATTTTTAATATTGGTTTCAGTGAAATTATAGGGCGTTCCGATAGTCATCAAAGAATTTATCTTGACATCGTAGTCGCTAAGATAATTTTCAATAAAAGCCGTATAAATCAAGCCACCATTTGAATGTGCCAACCCTTTAAAATTATTGAAATTGTATTTATTCTGCAAGGCTTCAAAGGCCTGATTCATCATCTTGGCTTGTTTCTTAATATTGCTATAGCCATCGTTATTATTTTCAAATCCGATAACAATAATAGGTTCATTGTCATTTTTTCTGATATTACCCTCAAAGGTAATACGCCCATTGTTCCAAACCTTAACCTTGAGGAGGCTATGCTTGGTACCACGACGGTCTTGATTAAGCTTACGGACTAGGCCATCAAATCTATTTTCCGTAGCGGAGCTCCCTGGAATCATGATAATGGGAGACAATTTTGAATTATAGAAAATCTCTATTTCCTTGGCATTTTTCCTAGTCCAACTATAGGATGGGACGGCTAGACCAATGAGAAAGAGAGCAACAAGGATAAAGACCAACTTAGTTTTTTTATTTAGTTTCAAGGCTTTCTCCTTCCTCTTTTAGACCGTGTTGTACCTTATTAGACAGACGCACAAATGGAATAAAGATAAGAATGTCAACTCCTAAACAGAGGATACTAATAGCTAGAGCTCGTAAGCTACCCCCAGTTCCGATAAAGGCGTAAAGAAGACTTGGTGTGCCATCTGGAACTGGATAAACCGCAGCTGGCATAAGATGGATAGCCAAGGACACCGCAGCAATACCCATATTTACCATAGGTGCCAGTAGGAAAGGAACCAAATAAACTAAATTTAACAAGACTGGTATCCCCACCATAAATGGAGCCCCATAGTTAAAGAGACTAGGAAAGACACTTAGAAGACTCACCTTCTTATCCTTATAACTGGTTGATGCTAAAAGCAGAGCCACCAAGAGGGCTAGCCCTGAGCCAATACCAGCAACCATACCATAACTATGATAAAGGTTTGTTAGCGTATAAAGGTGGGGAAACCCAGTCGTCGTATGATGAGAAACAGCATATCTCAGATTTTCCAAGGCAAAACTATCCTCGGCAATGGAATTTAGGGTAAAAATCTGATTATTCCCAATCCAAGCAGAAAAAGTGTTCAAAAATCCCATCATAAAGATTGACAACAGATGATTATCAGTTACAGTAAAGGTAGAAGTAAACTGCCTAATCGTTTGAAAAACATTAGCTTGATCTCCAATAACAAGAAGAATGTTAAGCCCAATAGCTAAAATGAGTGATAAAAAAATGGGACGAACAGTCTTTGGTTGATAAATATAGTCCTTGTCCACAATCTGATCATCACTAGCTCTTGAAAAGCGAAAAATCTGGCCAACCAGATACCCCACAAATATAGCCAAAATAATGTTGATTGAATCCGGTAAATTGATACGAGCCAAGACACCATCGTCTAGCGGTGACAGCAACAGCTCCTGCGATCCTATAATCAAGCTAACCAAAAGGGATGTCACACCAGCTGTACCAGTACTTCTACCATAGTGACCAGCTGTGTATTTTCCTGCAAAATAGGTTGATAAGGGCCCTGCTAAGCCACCAAGAAAGTTGGAAAGATTAATGAGCACCTGCCCAGTTATCTTAAAGGTCGGTAACCAGTCAGAAACTGAAAACAGCTGATTGATATAGCCCATCTCCGAAAAAACAGATAGTGAAATCACCCGAATAATTCCTGAAAACAGAAAAAATGGAAAGAGCGACACCAAGGTCTTTTGAGTAATCTGGACAAAGCCACGCTCACGAAACCAGAGAAACCTCAGGATCAAATAGTTTATCATGAAAGACTCCTAGAAATTGGCAAAACTAAACTTTAAATGCAACGTTTTCTTACATTATAGCACAAAGAAAGAGGCCTAACCTTAATCCTGGGTTACACCAACTTCTCAATCTTACTTAAAATACTTTGTTATCTTTTAATACAAAAAAAATAAGTCTCCACTTTTGAGACTCATGGCCGATTATTTATTAAGCAAAAGTAGTCACATCAGAGGCGTCCAAACGAACAGACTCAAAGCCTTCTTCATCAGCTTTACCAAGGGCAATAATCAAAATAGGCACATGTCGGTCTTCATCAAGACCAAACGCTTTGGCAAGACCGTCTTTTTTATAGCCACCGATGGCATTTGTATCATATCCATAAGAGCGAGCAACGAGCATTAACTGCATAGCAGCAAGGCTAGAGTCGATATGGACAATTTCATTCATCACTTCGAAAGGAGCATTTTCATACATTGGTACAATGCTTGATAGTTGTTTCTCCTTGACCTCTTCAGGCATTTTTCCTTGGGTAACGGCCTTCCCATAGATTTCTTCTGCTCTCTCTTGGCTCTTCAAATCGGCAAAAATGAGAACCATGGCTGAGGATGTTTCATTTTGTACACCATTGTAGCTGACAAAAGGTTTCAATTTATCTTTACCTTCTTCGCTATCAACGACAACAAAGCGCCAAGGTTGCATGTTCACCGATGATGGTGCCGTAACGGTTTTATCCAAGATTTCCAACATTTCTTCACGTGGAATCTTGACAGAGGTATCAAACTTACGAATGGAACGACGGTTATATACAATATCTGAAAAATCATTACTTACTATAGGCATCTTATGTCTCCTTTTTATCATTAGACAATATTAATATAACCAAGATTATAACATAAGACTATTTTTATCAAAAACAATTACTACAAAAATGCCTAAAGATTGGTTTTCTTGAGTCCCAGACGTTTCACTTCAGATGAATAGTAAGCCATGACGGTAAAGAGGCTGAGTGTAATTAGCCAGATTGACTTAATATAAATGAAGCGCATGAGAAGAGCTGATACAACAGCACCAAGCACAAAACTGCCTACGACGAAGCCATAATTGACCGCCTGGCGACGATATTCTTTCTGATACTTGCTACCCTGAATAACATAATAAAGTGCCGTCAGCATCCTTCGATAATTTCCTGAAGTCATAAAAATCATAAAGGGGTGATTTTCAATCTGACTACCGGTAAAAGTCTTCATCATGACACCCACAGAAAATGCAATAATCAGAAGCTCTATTAGAGCATTTGGCCTTAAGAATGGTAAAATAGCAGTCATCACAAAAAGAGGAAGTAGACCATGAACACGCCAGTAAGCATTCTTACGATGGTCTTTAAACCACATTCCAAAAAGAAAACCTATGGAAAAGAATAGAGAAACATCGCAATATGTTATGGTACATGCTACTACTACGCCAGTTAGCAACTAACAAGAGAATATTCCCCGTCTGAGTGGCAACCAAACTATGGTAATACATATGACAAAAAACATTCCAAAGCTCCCCCAAATAAAACTGAGCAAATTGGCCATCATACGTGTATTCTGAGGCAAAAGATTTCGAGACGCCATTACGTAACTCCCATCTATAAATAAAAAAATGATAGTTTTATTATAGCAAATCTAAAGAAACACACTAAAAAGCAACCCTGACGAGTTGCTTTTTCTATTAAAAATTAACTGTGTCAGGATCAACCTGAGTTTTGATTCCTTGAATCTTATCCAAGACTGCCATGTCTTCCTCTGACAAATTAAAGTCAAAGATATCCAAGTTGGCTTCAATATTTTTTGGTGTCACTGACTTAGGTAGTGGCAAGAAACCTTTTTGAAGGCTCCAACGTAGGGCAACTTTGCCATGGCTGGTACTGGTTTTTTAGCTGAAAGTGCCATGAACGCATCTTCTCATATCAAGGAAGTTGGCAACTTCTTTAGACGGTCAAAACCAGATTCTGAGCCAGCTGAGGAACCAAACGTTCCAACTGACCAACCTTCTCCAACTCCTGACCAACTGCCACCAACATCCTCTGAGCCACACATTCCAAAACAGGATATTCCAACAGATAATCCTAGCCAAGAGAAAACACCAACTCCTGAAGCTATCCCTACTCAACCAACAATTCCTCCATCACCTGAAATGGAGTTTCAGGAACTCAAGGAGCATTGGGTATCTACACGCAAACAACGGAAAATGGAACGCTTGGAAAGGGAACTTAGCGCCTATGATGATGCAGGTGCCATGTATCAAGCCCAAGGCTCAAACGCCTTTACCCGAAGCTTCCGTCAAACACTGACCAGGGACGACAAAATCAAAGCCAATATCGAGCGCGAGAATCGTCTCACTCAAGAACTCAACAGATTGCGAGGTGAACAAAATGGACACTCTTAGGATATATACGAGAAGTCAAATTCAGCCTATCCTTGAAAAGTACATTTACCAAGCCTATGAAAATGACCTCAAGGCTATCAAAGTAACTGTCCTTTATCCTGTCAATAACCAAGAAGCCAAACGGATTATCGAAATCTGCCGTGCTATACCAGCCGTCCTAGATGCCAAATGGCTCTTTGGAACAGTTATCTTCAAAGTCTATCTTAAACACTAAAGGAGGTGATAGGGACACATGAAAAAACTATTCAAACTGAGTCTTCTCTCTTCACTTCTGTTGCCCCTATTACTTATCATCATTTGTGCAGCTGCGATAGCTGGTGACTCGTCTAACACATCAAGTAGTGGAAGCTCAACTGGGAAGCGAACGACTCTGACAGCTAAAGAGGTAGCACAAAAAGCGTCAATTACAGTAGAAAGGGCAGAGGATGTCATCAAAATCCTCAATTACCAGCTATCCAAAGAAGGCTTTACCCTGGCTGGTTCAACTGGTAGTTTAGCCGTTGCAGAACGTGAGTCAGGATTTAACCCCAAAGCAATCAACACTGGTGGTGGGGTAGCTGGTTACTTCCAATGGTCAGGCTGGTCTAATACCGTCAATGGTGACCGCTGGGCACAAGCTTCAAGTCGAACACTGGATGCTGATGTTGAACTTCAACTCATGTCAACCGAGCTAAACGGTGCCTACAAAAAAGTCAAAACAGAGATGCAAAAAGCAACTGACCCTGGGGATGCTGCTTTGTATTGGTCAGAACATTATGAAGGTGTCGCCCTCTCAGACGGTCAGACTAAGGCTGAGAAGCTACAGACGGACGCTGACAAGTGGTTTAAGGTGTTTGATGGAACAATCACCTCCGACTCCTCTGTTGCTTTCTCAGGCGATACAGGTCTTGCTACTGGCACACTCACTTCTACCTTTGACTTACCGCCTGAATACCTTGGAAAACTCAAGTACGGGGTTCCTAGTGAGAACTCGGTCACAACTCAAGGAAACAATACTTATCCAGCTGGACAATGTACCTGGTATGTTTGTAATCGACTGATTGAGACAGGTATCTGTACCAACTCAGCTATCTATAATTACAACGGGAACGGTCAAGATTGGGTTGCTAGTCTAGTCTCTCGTGGTTGGAAGCAAATATCAGAGCCACAGGTCGGCGCTGTTATGTCCGTTCAAGGTGGCTACGGAGGCACCTATGCAGAATACGGTCACGTCGCATTTGTGGAAGCTGTCAACCAAGACGGAACCTTCCTCATCTCAGAGTGTAATGTCGGTGGCGTTCAAAACAAACCACATTACGCTGTTCTCAGCAATCAAAGCTACTACAGCTTTGCGGTTGCACAATAAGATTTACGAATTTTTACGAATCTTTATAGTTTTTACGATTATGATTTAAGATTTGTTTAGGGTGAATCAGCTATACTGTACTCATCCTAAATAACTTTTTTTTTCATAATCTCCTTGGAAGCAAGCTCAGAAATGGGCTTGTTTTCGTTTTTATTAAATATTACGTATAGGAGAAAATGACCATGCAAGTTATTTTAGCAGAAGAACAAACTCTTGAAATCCAACATATGATTGGAGAGTTAATCAAATCAGAAGTTAAAAATGCAAGAGAATCAGTTGGTGCTGATTCTCCTTTTTTAAATAAACGACAAGCCTGTGATTATCTAGGGATTTCTAACAATACTCTTGACCTATGGATTTCAATGGGATTACCATATATCAAAATCGGTAAGTCCATACGATTCAATAAGGAAAGCGTCAACCATTGGATGGCAAGACTTGAAATTTCTGCCTAGAAAGGAATGCCGATGTCAATAAAGAAAACTAAAAATGGCACGTATCACTTGAAAGTCTATATCCCTAATGAAGTCCAGCCAAAATTAGGACTTGGTGCTTACTACGAGAAACGCTTTAAGACGAGACGTGAAGCTAAAGATGCTGAATTGAAATTATCTGTTGATATTGAAAAAGCTAAGCTTAATAAACACTATCAAAAGCCAATCCGCAAAGAAGATATTCTTTTCGCTGACTTCTATAAAGATGTCTGGTTAGAGCCATATAAAGCTGGACAAACCACAACAACAAGTAAACCTCCAACTCTTGCTACAGTTTTCCAAACCGAAAATCTGTTTCGCCTTCATATCCTACCACTTCTTGGCAAACATTCAATTAGCTACCTTAATGAAAATAAGCAGCTAGTCCTCTCACTATTGACTGGAAAAGCAAATAGCTACGCCAATTTCAAAGCACTCCGTGGTTACATCAACTCTGTTTTTGACTGGGCGGAAGAACTAGAATGTATCCCTGTAAATCGACTCCACAAAACAATCAGCCGTATTAAAGCCACAAAGAAACTGATACTTAAAGAGAGTAAGCGAGAAGAAGATTTAGCCCTCGATGAAGAAGAACTTCGACTCTGGTTAAAAGCCTTTGATGATGATTTAAATCAGGGATTGATTGAGTTTAAAGACTATGTCCTTTTCTATACCACTTTCTTCTTATCAGATAGAAAATCTGAATCTTATGCTTTACAGTGGAAACATATTGACTTCAACCAAAATGAGATTCTAATAGAAAATGCTCTGGATAGATTTGGAAACGTCAAGTCAACAAAAGGAGGCAAGAAAACACTTTTTAACGCTCCCTTAGAACTTATGAGACTTCTCAAGGAATGGAAAGCCATCCAGCGGGAAGAACTTAAACTATTTGGAATTAAACAAACCAATAATCAATTTGTTTTTACATATAATGACCGAAGCAACAATATTAACAAAGTAGTTCATATCGATTATCTAAACTACCGTATGAATTCCATTAAAAGACGATACCCTGAACTTGCTCCTGCTACGCCTCATAAATTACGACATACAGCAGCAACTCTAGCTAAAAAAGCTGGTCGGTCTATTGATGAGATTTCAGAAGCACTTACACATAGTGACCAGTCAATCACAAAGACATATATCAATACCAAAAATACTGTTAAGCAAACAGTTGGCGAATCAGCCTTCCGAATGATCAAAAAGAGCTAAGGGAAATTTCAGGGAAATTTTCAGGGAAACTTTTGATTTTCGAGCAAAAAAAGACACCCAAGATAAAAATCTTGAATGTCTTGAAACGTTGATATAACTGAATATTAACGTTTTGAGAATTGTGATGCCTTGCGGGCTTTTTTGAGACCTGGTTTTTTACGTTCAACCATACGTGCATCACGTGTAAGAAGACCAGCGCGTTTCAATGAATCACGGAAGTCTGGGTCTACTTGAAGCAATGCGCGAGCGATACCGTGACGGATAGCTCCTGATTGACCTGCGTAACCACCACCTACAACGTTAACGAAAACGTCGTATGAACCAACAGTTGAAGTAACTGCGAATGGTTGGTTGATAACAAGACGAAGGTCAGCATGTGGGATGTATTCTTCTACATCTTTTTTGTTAACTGTGATTTTACCAGTACCTG
>ERZ1031719.231-NODE-231-length-26397-cov-7.959532_pt1 | contig 26397 bp, 32 predicted proteins | sample MGYA00516702_ERZ1031719 | MGnify/ENA primary metagenome ERZ1031719 (study PRJEB33719, sample SAMN04261227) | wastewater metagenome | biome: rural village; feature: human; material: feces | host: Homo sapiens | place: El Salvador | collected 2013-01-07 ...
CAGCCCAAGTTGAGATAACCCCAACAATAGGCTTTTCAAAACTATCATCCGTCATGCCAGTAGCTCTTAGCATAGCACGGTTAGGCGATTTTACCATACTATCATAGATACTTGAGCGATGACGAAGATTTCTATCTATTTGAGACATACTTTATCCTCCACTATTTTTATTCCACCTCACAAAATTCAGATAAATAACTATGAATGATCTAAAACTTGGTAAGAATTAATTTATTTTATCACAATTAATATATTGTTTGCAAGAGAATCTATTATGTATACTAAGATTTCCTATCATTATACTTCATACTTCATAAATCAAGTAGTTCATCCCCATCGAGGATACTAATTTTTCTTCCTGACCGTTCAATATAACCATTATTCTCAAGGTACTTAAACTTTCTAGAAAGAGTTTCTGGAGTCGTTCCTAAATATTGAGCAATGTCCTTCATTTTCATAGGTAGGCTGATTTGATGACAACCATTCACCTTTGATAAATCTAAAAGATAAGTTGCTAAGCGTTCCTCAACACGCTCCATAGATAGAAACTGAGCTTGTTTCTCCACTTGAACCATTTTTTGAGCACTCAACTCAAATAGTTTAAGAGCAATCTGTGGGTTCCTAAGCATCACGTGATTAAAAGCTTGTTTACTCAAGCTACAAATTTCAGTTGTTTCGAGAGCTTCACCAAAAAGTGTCTCGTTTTTTATACCAAACAACTGATTTTCACCCTCATAGCTACCCGGTTCAACAACTCGTAAAAGTTGTTCCTTACCATTCGGAGACAGTTGATAGACTTTCATACTTCCACGAGCTACAATATCTAGTTTTTCATCTCCTGGTTTGAAAATAATCTCATTTTTTTTAAATTGTTGGTGTCTCGCCAATTGATTGATCTCAATCTGCTCATCTTCTGACAGATAATTAAATAATGGTACAAGTGTCACGCAAAGATGTTGAACCATGGATAACCTCTTTCTAATTGACGAAACCTACTCTTGAGATAATTCGACAAATTGTTTTAAGAGCTGATAGGTTTTAGTAAATGTCTCACAAACATCATCTGGAATTGCAAAATCGTTTGTAACACCCCTCAGTTCCGAAAATTCATTTGATAGGTCCATATTATTGCCCTGAATTTTATGCTGAATTGTTTCATAAAGTTTGCGAACTTCAAAAACTTCTGGATGATTTTTCCCATGAGCTTTTGTGATAGCATTAGTATATAAATCAAGCATCTCATCATTTGCTTCAAAAAATTGTTTTAACATTACAACTTCCCCCCTATTATTTTTCTGATGCTTTTAGAACATCATAGCCAATTGCTCGTACTGCATTCGCAATTTCTTCAATATTTGTCAGACTTGTATCAAAATTTGCTTTTGCCTTGCTAGCGTTGAAGAGAACCTTAACACTGTCTTTATCAACACCTGCCACACTTTTAATGGCTCCCTCAATTTTTTGCATACATGTTGGACAAGCCAGTGTTTCAAGCTGTAGTATAGCTTTTTTCATCATCTTTACTTCCTTTCCTTATTATATCTTTAGTATAGTACGATATTTAGAATAAAAAATTGATTTATATCAAGAATCTCTATTTTCTTTTATATTTTAAAAGCCTCATAGCATTCAAAATAACTAGGAGAATGCTACCTTCATGAACAAACATGCCAATAGCCATATTCATCCACGAACTTGAGAGAACGCTGATAAGAAGAACTACTACGACTAGCAATGAAATGAAGATATTTTCAATCATATTATGTCGTGTAGCTTTAGCCAATCCGATCGCATGAGGGATTCTGTGAAAATCCGAATTCATTAAAACAACATTTGAAGTTTCAATGGCAACATCTGTACCGTTTCCCATGGCAATTCCAATATCTGCCAAGGCCAATGATGGGCTATCATTAATACCATCTCCGACAAATGCTACTATTTCTCCACTTGCCTGACGTTTTCTCACAAATTCTGCCTTGTCTTCTGGTAGTAGATGACCATAAGCCTCGGTTAAGCCTAACTGACTAGCAACTAAATCAACTGTGCCTTGATTATCTCCAGACAATAGAATGAGATTTTTTACTCCCATATTCTTAAGCGTCTCTAAATCCTCCTTGACTCCTTGTCTAATCTGGTCGCGAATCCCTACAATAAGAGCTATTTGTCCATCAATAGCAGTTAGGACAATTGAATTCCCTTCTGCTTCCATCCCTGCTGTGTCGCTCTTCATCTGGTTAGTGAAAGGAATATTATATTGATTCATCAAATAAGAGTTCCCTACGAGAACTTGGTGATTTTGAATATGAGCAACAACTCCCCCACCTTGAACGACCTCTGTTGAGTCAATTACCTCTACTAAAGAACCTGAGTAATTTTTCACAATTGCTTTCGCGAGCGGATGATCTGATTCTCTCTCAACACTAGCCAGTAAGCTCTCAGCAAGACTCCTATCACTGCTATAGTAGATTGTCTGTGCAACCTGAGGGTTACCATAAGTTAATGTTCCTGTTTTATCAAATAGCATTGTATCAACTTTACTAAAGTTTGTAATGACATCACTACCCTTAAATAAAATACCATGTCGTGCGCCATTTCCAATCCCTGACACATTTGAAACTGGTACCCCAATAACCAATGCACCAGGACATCCGAGAACCAAAATAGTAACGGCTAACTCAATATTGCGACTAATAAGCCAAACGAGAATAGCAAGCAACAAAACTGCAGGTGTATAGTATTTTGAAAATTGATCAATAAATCTTTCAGCTTTTGATTTGGAGTCTTGTGCTTCTTCGACTAATTCAATGATTTTCCCAAAAGTTGTGTCTTCCCCAATTTTATCAGTACGAAGTTGTATGGTCCCATTTTCGAGAATAGTACCAGCAAAAACTTTATCTCCTAGACCTTTAGAGACTGGAATAGGCTCACCTGTTATGCTAGATTCATTTGTGGTACCAGCGCCAAATATAACTTCACCATCAACTGGGATTTTACCACCTGTTTTTACTATAAGAATGTCACCTTCTTCAACTTCTTCAACCGACACCTCTTCAAAGTCACCATTGTCTGCTTTCCGAAATGCAGTCTCCGGCACCAATTCGACAAGATTCTTAATCGCAGAACGTGTCTTGGCTAATGTTCTTTGTTCTAAGTATGCACCGAACAAGAAGAGAAAAGCTACAATAGCTGATTCTTCAAACTCTTTAATAACAAATGCACCTAAAATAGCAAGGGTCACCAAAAGATCGATGCTAATGACCTTAACTCTAAGAGCTTGATAGGCTTGAACAAAAATTGGTAAACCGCCAACTAATGAAGCTACAAACAGTAGATAAGCTGATCCCTGATCACTACTAAAAACCCATTTGGATGAAAAAGCAAGTATAATAAGAACACCAGTTATTGCTGTCAACCAATTTCGATAACCTGATAACCATTTTTGCATGATTTCTACCTCCCTTATTGTCTCTAGTATAAATGAGTATAAAAATATAAGAATTGATTTATATCAAGTTTTAAAAATACTAGAATGTCTAGATTGTTTCAAATACATCTAACTATGTTCAATTGATTTAATGATATTAATCATAGACTTATATTTATATAATTCTCTTCGGTTACGATAGTGTTATTTCTAAAAATTTTGACTATAAAAAAACCTACCATTCCTGGTAGATTGTTTAAAAACGATCTTCTGTATATTTCTGAATCTTTATTTAAGAATTGCTTTAACACGTTCCTGCAAAGCAGGAATAACCTGATCTAGAAACCAAGGATTTTTAGACTGCCAAATATTATTACGTGGCGAAGGGTGCACAAGGGGGAAAAATTCAGGTAGATATCTATCGAAATTCTTTACAGTATTGGTTAATTTCTCCGTCGATCTCTGTTTTAAGTAATATCGTTGAGCATAGGCACCAATCAAAAGTATTAGTTGTTTATTTGGCATGAGATCTAATGTTTTCTTATGCCATTTTTCTGCAAATCCTTTTCTTGGAGGTAAGTCCCCCGTTTTACCTTTTCCAGGAAAATAATAATCCATTGGGACCACTGCGAAATATCCAGAATCATAAAAACATTCTCTATCAATACCTAACCATTCACGAAGCTTATCGCCGCTTAAATCATTGAAAAATATACCTAACTCTTGAGCACGAATACCCGGTGCTTGTGCTATGATTATAATTTTAGCAGTCTCTGGAGCAGAAAAAAGTGGTTTTATCCCTCTTTCTGTATATGAAATATTATCTTCATCGTACATTATTTCTTTTAAAAGTTTTGAATAGCTCATTCAAATCGTCCTTTCTCTTTATTACTATGAGGATTGTTCGAAATGTCTCTCCCTTGTCGTGACTAAGTAAGCCCTTGACAATTTCGAGAAATAAAAAACGTGGTTGGATCTGTTTGGGCGCTCGAGCAATCTCAAAGAACAAAGTTCCCCTAGTATCCTCAAATCCCAATCATCTGCCTGCGAGTGAAAATGCAATCCCCCACAGATGATGTCCACTTGCCCTCTAAGTTGTCTAAAGTCTTGGTCTGTGACTTGTCTAATATCATGAAATTCTATTTCTCCTTCGGTCTCATAGATGGCCTTGTAAGATTTCCTCGCAAACTTGTCAATCTCACAAAAGCCAATACACTCATGGCCCTGACGGGTTAACCCCAGTCGAAAGCCTCCAATTCCTGCAAACAAATCTAAAAACTTCATGTCTCTCATTCCTTTCTGACAAAATTAAAAAGGACCTTACTTCTTGCGTAACGTCCTTTCTTAACAATGATCTTCCATTTCTGGGGCAGTGATAAGTTCAAAAATAAACCAAATCATTCCTAATCCCCAAATACCTAATAATATCCACCAAAACATCTTACTCACCCTCTTTTAATTCTTTTAAGCGTTGGACCTTGGTCCATTCGGATAAGACGCCATTAAAGACGTATTCAGCTATCGTTTCTAATTTATCCGCAAACCTCATATTCTCTAAAGCGTACTGATACCGATGATCAAAATAAATCAAGGCATAATCACTTGCGGCCTGTGAAAGACCAACTTGTCTCAACTGGTCATGAACCAAACCCCAAATATAATCTTTGTCGTATCTTGTGACTCGGTCTACTTTACGTTGAAAATAGTCATTGTCACTTTTCTTACTTGTTAGACTTTCTTTCTCCTCCTCGTCCTCAATGACTGACTCACTCTCTTTAGTTTCACTCATATTGGTCTCACTAACTTCAGTCTCACTAGTGGCTGAATTTAAGACTGGCCCCAGCTGATTTTGATACCCCCCTGGTATTTTTTGAACACTACCCCCGTCTGAATTTGAGCCTGGGGTAGCGTTCATGTTCCAACTCCCCTAAGTAAATTTTATTCGCCAAACGTCCTTTTTCACTGGAAGACTGTTGGACTTCATCTATCAAACCATACTCTCGTAAGGTTTTCTTAATCGTCAGTAATTTTGACTTGGAACAGCCAAGTAGTGCCATGAGTTTGGAGTTAGAATAGACCAAATAAATGGCCCCATCTTCATCTATCCATCCTCTACTTAATGACAATTCCAAGCGATCTTTGAGAACAGCATAAGCAACCTTAACCTCAAGTTTCATGTCCTTGTAGCGTTCACTCTCAAACAAGAGTTTTGGGAGCTTATAGTAACGCTCTGACGTTTGATAGTGATTTACGGTGATACGTTTCATGATTGTCCCTCCAACACTAACAAACCAACATTCCCCATGTCATCAAACTGGATTAAACCAGACTCTTCCATTTCAACAACAATCCTCTTTGCTTTCTCGATATCAATTCTCATGATAGCCATGAGATGACACATCATAATTTGTCGTGATGATTGTTCATCCTTTTGCATGATTTTCCTCCTGAAAATAAAAAAGCGAGAACACTTATTAAAATGTTTTCGTGAAATTCTAGGCACAAAAATTGATTATTTTTGCGTATTATTGCTAAACACTACAATTACTTACCAAAGAAAAAAATAGTAAAAGCCCTGATAAATTAAGGCTTTTGGGCTATATTTCCTATTTTTTGATTTTGCAATTCCACATGGCTCCCATTCAACCATTGAATAGTAGCCATTAAGATATTTATCCTTTCATAGTAAGCTTTATTTGCTTGTGTTTGATACTCTATTTATTCTTGTTTTATTAAGATTTTTAAAATCTTAAACCACGTTCTATTATACCATAAAGTCAATTCTTGACTATCTCTTAGCAAGGCGATACAATAAAATCACATAGGAAAAAGCTTTCAATCAAGGAGATTCAAATGGACGATTACAAAGGAATAACAAGTGAAACTTATCTTTCAGAGCGTTTAGAGCAAGCAATTAAAAGCTCTGATAGGAAAGCTCGTTTTCACCGTGCTTGGTTTATCGTGTTTAAAGTCATTCAAATCATTACTTTAGCTTTAATCCCGATTTTAGCTACTTTACCAATTCCTTGCTTTAAATTTTTGGCAGTGATTATTGCTTCTTTAGTTCTCGTTCTCGAAGCTCTCATTGCACTTTCAAGTCATAAAGATAAATGGCAACTTTATCAAGAAACTTCAAAAACGCTCGCTTCAGAAAGATTTGCCTTTGAGACTAAAGCTGGCATCTATCAGGAAAAATCAGATGATGAACGTTTTTCACTCTTGGTTGACCGCTGTGAAGTGATTATTAAGTATCGCAATTAATTAAAAGAACCCCGTGTTTTTAGAAACATGGGGTCTATTTTTCTTTTGTAGTGAAATTAGTATTGGAATACTAGTAAGCGTTAGGTAATATAAAACATGAAACCAATTGTGACTTTGACCAAGCATAACGTAACTCATGATTAAATAAAAAGCACAGTATCCTAGCCATAATTTTGCTGTCGTTTTAGGGTGATTTCTTATAAACGAATTGACTCTTTTAATCAATAATCTGATATTCCTTTTCAAATGTTTTTTGAGCAATAATACGACGATTGGTAATATCAATATAATCGCCTAAGTATGCCAATTCATACATACCGTAGCCAGCAAATCCGCCACCTAGGCTTCCAATCGCTCCTGTTTTAAGGCTTTTAACTGTCGATGGCTTTAAACCAGCCGTTAAAACACGAAGGTGGTTATCTAACCAGCAAAAATATCTTTTTGCAAAAGCTTCTTTTACCTAGTCAGGACTATTTCGATTATCTTTGCTGACTTGCCAAACATCTGCAACTTTTCCCTTATAAGTAGCTTTCATTTTTTCCTTTTTTTCCCTTTTTATGAAAAGTGATATCTCTATCCTCTATTTTATCAGATTAATCACTAAAAAAACGACCATGTCGTAAACAGTCGTTTTTTCGTCGTGAACGGTTATTTTTTTATGGAAAGAATGACTTCTGCTCCACCTCTACTAGGATTTGAAATTCTTAAACCTCCATGATGTTTTTCAGCTACGCCTCTCGCAAAAGATAGTCCAATACCATAGTGTTTTCCGCTTCTGCTATTATGTTCAGTGAAGAAAAATTTTGCGGCATTTTTAAGAGCTTCATCTGAAAATGGTTGACCATCATTCCAAATGGAGAATATGAGATGACTATCATCTTCTGAAATGCTAAGGCGAATTTTTCCTTTTGGGGCATGTTGAGTAGCGTTTACTAGGATATTAATCAGTGCACGTTTAAGATTTAAGCTATTTGCTAAAAAAGAATTGGTAGCACAGGTATTTCTCATCTTGAAATCAATTGCATTTGGTTTTAGAATATCTTCAATTTTTACCGATAAATCAGCTAAAAAAGGCTTTAAGAATAGCTTTTCTTTATGGTCGTTATCGCTTAATTGACGACTATAGTTAAGTATTGCGTTGAAATAGTTTTCAAATACTAAAAGGCTATTATTGATTGATGTTAGAAAACTCGTTTGTTGTTCGTTAAGTGGTGTCATTTCAAGCAGTTCGATATTTCCCTTAATGACCGTTAACGGAGTTTTGACATCGTGAGCTAAGGCAGCGATTTGAAAAGATAAATCTTTCTTTTCACTTCTTTCTCTTTCAATCAGTTCAGCTAATTCATCACTTTTTTGTGCTAAAACAGTTAAGGTGTCATCAAATTCCGCAATTCTAGAATACTCTAGGAAATCAGAGTGAGACTTAGTTCCCATATTTTGAGTTGATTTTTGGATAGCATAAAAATTTGAAGTGAATTCTTTGAGCAGTCTTGTGATTGCAAAAATAAGGACCAGCAAAAAGCCGATGATAAAGATGATGTAAGTCAGCGTATTGTACGAAATTGAGCGAAGCGCATGATTTGAAAACTCTGGTATGCTAGATTGTCGGACAACTAAAACGTAGTGCGAATTTTGGGCAAGATAATAGGTAACCCCATTTTCGTTTAAGTTTTTTCTCTCTTTAAAAGCTTTTTGGTAATACATCAAATCCTCAGTGACGTTTGTTCGCTTAATGACCTTCCCAGTCTGGTCATATAAAACGTAGTCATAAGGTACTTTCGTCATTTCTTTGACAATCATATCTTTAGAGACCTTATCTGAAAGACTAATATTTAGCTGATTGCTGAGACTGATTTGTTTAGTATAGGCAAGGACACTTGTTAAGGTTAAAATCAAACAGATAACAAGGACGATTCCGACAATCACTTCAATGACGGTTTGAAAAATGCGTTGTTTTAATGTTTTAATCTTTTTTGCTTTAATCATGCCACTGATATCCCACTCCTCGAACTGTTTTTATAGGATTAATGTCATAGAGAGAAAATTTTTGACGAATTTGATAAACATATTCTGAAATAGATCTAAAAAGAGTATCCGAATCATCGTTATATACGCTTTCGTAGATATTTTCACGTGTAAAAACTTTTTTAGGCTGGCTAGACAAGAGCTCTAGAATATGGTATTCACGACTGGTTAGAGGAACGCGTTCACCATTAATGTAAATGCTTTTTTCCTGCAAGTAAAATGTCATTGTAGAAAATTCACGTTTAAATTCTTGAAAGTCTTTTTTTGCCTGCTTAAGGCGTTCTTCCCTTTTTAAATGTGCTTCCACTTTTGCGACTAGTTGTTTAATACTAAATGGTTTGGTGATGTAGTCATCGCCGCCGAGTTTGAGACCAGAAATGATATCTTCTTCGCTATCTTTAGCACTAACAAAGATAATTGGTGTTGCAATACGATGGCGAATTTCTTGGCAAAGAGCCATGCCATCCACATTTGGCATCATAACATCGAGTAAAATTAAGTCAAATCCCATAAAATCATAGATATCAATAGGAGAGTTTACTACTTGATAAGTTGTTACAGCATAATTTTGCATTTCAAAAATATTAGTCATTAGTTTTAAAATTTCAAAATCGTCGTCCACAACTAAAATTTTGTGCACTTTTGTCACCTCAATTGTATTTGTTTCTATTTTACTATAAGAAACATGATTTCACTCATTTTTATTGCGTTTAAGTGTTAAAACGGCTATAACATCTAACATCAGTATCCAAGTCAACAAGATGAAAATAGTCTTAATCATTAGCTTTTTTTCAGTCATTATGATAGCATTAACTGGCAAAATGATAGGAATCCAGAAATTGCCCATAAAAGCATGATTTGAAGCAAAAATGATAAAAAGACACTCCACGAATGAGATAATGAGATTAAGACCTTTTCCTGCCCATAAGCTAAGTAAATGATGAAAATGATTGAGAAAGACAAGTAAAAGCCAAGTCAAGCTTCCTGAATAAAAGGCATAAGAGATATCATTGATCACATATCCAATGCTCCCCCATAAAATAAGACAAGGCAGAATAACAATAAGATCACGCGCTAACAACTTAAGCAACCAGATTTTAGCTCTATTGTGACTACTGTTGATATTTTGGCAGTGATTAGCTTGTTCTTCTTGCTCTATTGTTAGCAGCGAGACAATAGTCAGCATTAAACAATAAGCTAGCATGGGTAAAAAGGTCATCGCCTCTAGGGCGTAGGAGGTTTGATGATTTGATAAATAAACTGGTATGGTTAACCATTCTAAAGCAAATAAGCCAATCATCAGGTATAAAATAGCCGAATTTTTTAATTTTAAGAACTCGCTTTTTAAAATTTTAACCACGTTTTTGCTCCTTTAGTGCTTTGATGAAGATAAGAAATAAAAGGACGGATAAACTGATTGCTACAATGCATAGTCCTACAGGATGAGGGTGATTTAGTACTTCTACTTCTCCAGAAGGTTTTAAGTGGAGAATAGCTTGGGCGATTTTATAATGATATGTGTAGGGAAATAAATACCAAAAAGACGTTTGTGCTAAAAATGGCGCAACGAGCAAACATAAAAAAGAATTTAGAACTAAGACCAAATAACAATTAATCCATTTTGAAAGGTAAAATAAGAGAGGGACATTCCATGCAGAAGCGATAAGCATCAATAATAGTACCCAAGCGTCACGAAAAAAGTGGACAGTCATCACACCGCAAAAAACAAATGAGACAAGATAAAGAAAAAGTAACAGAACACAACTTGCTAAAAATAGGTTTTTTAATGCCGTCATGACTTTTGCGACTTTAATTTTTCCAGTTAATTTACCTTGAAGTGTGTTTTGAAAATGTCCAGCTCCTTCTTCAGCTTTATAATCATAAACAAATAACAATCCTGCCAAAGTAAATAAAAACAATGCTTCCCACCAATAAATTGAAAAATTCTCTAGAATCGTTGGTCCGCAAAGCAAAAAAGCGATAAACAGAGAGATAAATGGTAAGACTAAACATAATTTAAAGTAAGCACCATGTTTTTGTTTTAGGCATTCTGATTGAAGTATTTTTCTCATTTTTCATAACCTCCATGGATAATAGAAAAGAAGAGTTTTTCTAAATCTTGTTTGTCTTGATTGGGCTGATTGTAATGAATTTTTCCTTGATGCAGGATAACAATATCATCTGCAATCTTACTAACTTCATGTAATTGGTGACTTGAGATGAGAATCGTCATTTCTTTTTGCTTGAGAGAGTTGATTAAATCTAAAAGTTCTTTGATGCCATCTGGGTCTAAGCCGTTAGTTGGCTCGTCTAAAATCAGAAATTCTGGATTGGTAATGATTGCCATACCAAGTCCTAAACGTTGCTTCATTCCTAAAGAAAATTTGCCAGCTTTTTTGCGACCAGTATTTGCTAAACCAATTAAATTCAAGGTTTCTCGTATAGTTTCGTCTGGAATATCATAAAGCAGTGCTTTAGTTTTTAAATTATCAAAAGCTGATAAATTCATGTAAATAGCTGGTGACTCAATTAAAGCACCAAATTTTTTATCATCTTTTATCTCTTTACTCGTTTTTCCATCAAATAAAATTTCACCAGCACTCTGACTTTCTAAACCATAGAGTATTTTCATTAATGTAGATTTCCCAGCTCCATTGACTCCCAAAAGTCCACAAATCGAACCTGATTCGATGGTAAATGAAATATCATTTAAAACTTCCTTATCCTTGAAGACTTTCTTGATATGTTTAATTTGAATTTGCATAAGCTTACCTCCTTTTTTATCAAGGATACATTAGTTTTTTCAGAATTAGTTCAGAAAACTAAAAAAGCTTGAGAAATTTCTCAAGCTTTTTCATTACATTAATTCATTGAAGTCCCAAACTTCTGTCCAACCTTCATAGAAATCAGGCTCGTGGCAAACCATTAGGACGCTACCCTTGTAAGCTTTAAGAGCACGTTTCAATTCTTCTTTAGCATCAACGTCTAAGTGGTTGGTTGGTTCGTCAAGTACTAGCACGTTGTTTTCGCTGTTCATAAGCAGGCAAAAACGCACTTTTGCTTGTTCTCCACCAGAAAGTACTTGAATTTGACTTTCGATATGTTTTGATGTCAAACCACAGCGAGCAAGAGCAGCACGAACTTCTGCTTGGTTCAATGCAGGAAAGGCATCCCAGACAGCTTCAAGCGGTGTTTGACGATTACCAGCAGCGACTTCTTGTTCAAAGTAGCCAAGTTCAATGTAATCACCACGTTCAACACTGCCTGAAATTGGCGGAATGATTCCTAGTAAGCTCTTAAGAAGTGTTGTTTTACCAATACCGTTGGCACCAATGATGGCAACTTTCTGATTACGTTCAAAAGTTAGGTTAAGTGGTTTTGTCAATGGACGATCGTAACCAATTTCCAAGTCTTGTGTTTGGAAGATAAAGCGACTTGGTGTACGTGATTCTTTGAATTCAAAGGATGGTTTTGGTTTTTCAGCTTGCAACTCAATGCGGTCCATCTTGTCCAATTTTTTCTGACGTGACATAGCCATATTACGTGTGGCAACACGCGCTTTGTTACGATTAACAAAGTCTTGCAAGTCAGCAATTTCTTTTTGTTGACGTTCGTAAGCAGCTTCAAGCTGTGCTTTTTTCATAGCATAAACGGCTTGGAAGTTATCATAGTCACCAGTATAACGAACCAAATCGTGATTTTCCACGTGATAAACAATATTAATCACGTCATTTAAGAATGGAATATCGTGTGAAATCAAAACGAAGGCATTTTCATAGTTTTGAAGGTAACGTTTCAACCATTCAATGTGCTCAGCATCAAGGTAGTTTGTTGGTTCGTCAAGAAGCAAAATATCAGGTTTTTCAAGCAAAAGTTTTGCTAAAAGAACTTTAGTACGTTGACCACCAGAAAGTTCTGTGACGTCAGACTCCATGCCAAAATCCATAACACCAAGAGCGCGTGCAACTTCATCAATTTTAGTGTCCAAAGTGTAAAAATCGCGTGATTCTAGACGGTCTTGCAACTCTCCTACTTCTTCCATTAGAGCATCCATATCTGCGCCTTCATCGGCCATAGACATGTAAATGTCATTGATACGTGCTTCTGTTTTGAAAAGCTCATCAAAAGCTGTACGTAAGACATCACGTACTGTCATCCCTGCTTCCAGTACAGTATGTTGGTCCAAGTAACCTGCAGTGACATATTTTGACCACTCAACTTTTCCTTCATCAGGTTGCAAATGTCCAGTTACGATACTCATGAAAGTTGATTTTCCTTCACCGTTTGCCCCGACAAGACCGATATGTTCACCTTTCAACAGACGGAAAGACACATCCTCAAAAATCGTACGCTCACCAAAGCCATGACTTAAATGTTTAACTTCTAAAATACTCATCTCTTATATTCTTTCGTTTATTTTCTTTTTGAAAATAGCTGCGCAAACAGCCTATTTATAATAATCTTTTCAATTATAGCATTATTTTGATAGCTAAAGCAATGACTTTATTCGTTGAAAACGCAAACTAAAAAGCCTTTATAAAAGGCTTTTGTGATTTATTCAGAAATCGCTTTAGTATGACTTTTTTCTGGAATGAAGAATTGTTTTAAGATTGGGTATAAAATTGGTACAGAGATGATTGTGACAAGCGCTGAACCAAATGTTCCACCGATTTTAACCAAAGCTGTCAAAAAAGCTACTTGCAAATGAAGACCACCCACAAGACTATTAATCAAAGTATATTTCACAAGATTACTAATGATTTTTGTAATGGCAGCTACGACCCCAACAATGATCACATTGCGTGTTTTGGTATCAGAATGCAAAAGTTTTTCAAAAACAAAATGAAGAACTAAACAAACAATTAATGATTCTAAAATCGTAATCCAAACTTCCGCAGCATAGCCATTAAGCACATCGAACAAGCCTAGCCCGATAGATGCAACAAGTGCTGCAATTCTTGAACCAAATAGTAGAACCGCTATTACAACCAAGGCATTACCAAAATGAACAAACTGAGCACCCAGCGGAATACGTAAAAACTGAACACTGATAAAGATTAATGCTGAATAAAAACTAAGTTCAACCAGTTGACGTGTGGTAAGATTTTTCATGCTTTTTCCTCCATTAATTGTTTGAATTGTAAAGCTAAGTCAGCCAGATAAGGCTCGTACGATAGGCCGAATCGCAAATCTCGATTTAATGACAAAGTCCTTTGTAAGGTCTTATCGATAAAGTTTAGAGCAACTTTGGCAACATCATCTAGACTTAAGTCGTGAAAATAACCAGCCCCAAGAACTGCCGTTACTAAATCCCCTGTTCCAAAGAAATGATATGGATAGGCTTTCGAAAAATGATAAGTGATTTCTCCACTCTTGCTATCATAATGCGCTAATCCAACATTATCATCTTCAAAAGAAACTCCGGTTAAGATAATGTGTTTATTATGAAGATGGGATAAACGCTCACAGAGTTGCTCAATATCAGTTTTATCATAAGTTTCACCAAGATAAGGATAATCAGCCAAAAGACAAGCTTCTGTTAAATTCGGCATAATCACATCAGATTTTGTACAAAACTCACGCATGGCTTTGACAAAATCTTGCTCGTATCCAGCATACAGACGACCATTATCAGCCATAATAGGATCAACAAAGCGTGGTAAATTATGCTCACTAGCAAATTTAGCTAAATCTTCTAATTGTATTTGATTCTTAAAATATCCTGTAATCAAACCATGACATGGAAAATCAAGCGTCTCCCATTGCTTGATAAAGCCTTGTGTTGCTTGAGTTAAATCTGTAATAGCAATCTTATCAAATCCCCCCGTATGAGATGATAGCAAGACTGTCGGCATAGGAATAACTTCGATTTGACAATTTGATAAAACGGGCAAAGCGCTTGATAATGCCACTTTTCCAACCCCAACAACATCGTTGGCAACAATCACAGAACGTGTAATTTGATTCATCATAAATGACTTTCTAATCTCGCATCAAAACCAGATTCAATAACTCGAAAAGGTTTTAAATTAAGAGTTTAGAAATATTGTAAGAAAATTCAATTTATTATACAATAGGTATCATAAGAAACTGTATGGGGACAGATTATGACTAGTAAATATCAAGAAATCATAACAACTATCATCGACCAGATTGAAAATGGTAAATTGCAAAAAGGTGAACGTATTCCATCCATTCGCCGTCTAAGCCAAAAATTTCACTGCAGTAAAGACACCGTTCAACGGGCTTTGCTAGAATTAAAGTTTAAAAACTACATTTATGCTGTTGAAAAAAGTGGTTATTATGTCCTTGAAGGAAAAAGTCAAAAGGAAACACCGCTGAATCTCAGTTTATCTGACTACAACAACATAGCTTATGAAGACTTTACAACGTGCCTAACAGAAACCCTTGTGAATCGTGAGAATTACCTCTTTAACTACTACTATCATCAAGAAGGATTACAAGAATTAATCGATTCCTTGCAAGAATATCTTGAAAAGAGTGCCATTTACGCCAAAAAAGAGGACATTTTAGTTACTTCAGGGACCCAACAAGCGCTTTACATCCTTTCGCAGTTGCCTTTTCCAAATCACAAGAAGACGATTCTTTTGGAGCAGCCAACTTACCATCGAATGAATGATTTGGTTACTTCTCTAAAGTTGCCTTATCAGACCATTGAACGTGATTTTGAAGGGATTGATTTAGCAAGGCTAGAAGAATTGTTTAAGACTGGTGATATCAAGTTTTTCTACACTATTTCACGCTTTTCAAACCCCCTTGGTTTATCGTATTCGACCAGTGAAAAGCAAAGGATTGTTGAATTGGCTGAACGCTACGATGTCTACATCATCGAGGATGATTACATGGGAGATTTTGCAAAATCAACGGATTTGCCTCTCCATTATTACGACACTTCTGGTCACGTTATTTACCTTAAGTCCTTTTCAATGACCATTTTTCCTGCTTTACGTTTGGGGACCATTATCTTGCCACCAGCTTTAACAAAAGCTTTTCTTGACCATAAGAAAATGATTGACTATGATACCAACCTTATCATGCAAAAAGCGCTATCGCTTTATCTGGATAGCGGTTTGTTTGAAAAAAATCTGAATTACCTCAAGCAAGTTTTTCAAAAACAAAGGCAGAAAATTGATATCGTTCTTGCTGACTTTCCAAGGATTCAGCATTTCAGCAGCTCTCTTCAAGGATTGGTACTTGAACTTCCTAAGGACCAACACTTAGGTGACCTAAAATTCACTGATAAAATCAACTATCTGGAGGATAACTACCTTTCTTTGACAGAAAAACGATTCATTAAGCTTTCAAATAATCAGGATATTTTCAGCATTTTAAGAATGATAAGTGAGCGATAAAATAAAAAGTCAGAGAAACAGAATCTCTGGCTTTTTATATCGTTAATAGGAAAATTAATAATCAGGACGCAAAACACCTTTGACGGTTTCTTTTGTTGCTTCCACATCTCCATCGATAACAACATCGATGATACGTTTAGCATCTTCTGGTGGACAGCAAACCAAAGGCAAACGTAATGGTCCAGTTTCAAATCCAAGATAATTAAGAACGGCTTTAACTGGTGCTGGACTTGGATATGAGAATAAAGCATTAACTTTTGGAATGAATTGACGTTGGATAGCTGCAGCTTTCTTGATATCGCTGTTTTCGATAGCTGTTAGCATTTCGTGCATTTCATCACCGTTAACATGAGAAGCAACAGAAATTACCCCATCAGCACCTAAATTCATAGCGTGGAAAGCATCACCATCTTCACCAGTATAAATCAAAAAATTATCTGGTTTGTGTTCAATCAGATAAGCCATGTTAGCAAGACTCGTACATTCTTTAACACCGATGATATTTGGGTGCTCTGCCAAACGTAACATTGTTTCTGGCGTCATTTCAACAACAACACGTCCAGGTATGTTATAAATAATGATTGGAAGGTCACTAGCATCAGCAATAGCTTTAAAGTGTTGATACATGCCTTCTTGTGATGGTTTGTTGTAGTATGGAACGATGGCAAGACCAGCAGCGAAACCACCAAATGCAGCAACTTCACGCGCAAATTCGATAGAATCGCGAGTATCATTGGTACCAACACCAGCAATTAATGGCACACGACCTTTAACAATCTTTTGCACTGCAGCAAAAAGCTCCAATTCTTCATCGTGTGTCAAAGTTGGACTTTCAGCAGTTGTTCCAGCAAGCAAAAGAGCATCTGTGTGATGTGCAAGCAAATGTTCAATTAATTTTGGTAGCGCGTCAAAGTTAATTGAACCATCTTCGTTAAATGGGGTAATCATCGCGGTGATGATTTTAACATCTCTTAACTCTTCAATAGACATAATACTCTCCCTCTTTGTCTAAGAATTTATACCTGTTTGATTAAAAATGCTCAAAGACCAGCTTCTAAAAGAAACTGGTTTGAGTTGTTATTTTAGTTCGAATTTAAGCTCTTTAGTTGGGTGGACAAGACCGCGTTCGTGAAGTGTTTCAGCGATTTGAACAGAGTTCCATGCAGCACCTTTAAGAAGGTTATCAGAAACAACCCACATGTGAATACCATTTTCAACATCAAGGTCTTTACGGATACGTCCAACAAATGTTTCACGTTTGCCCACAGCGTTAGCAGCTTGTGGGTATACTTGATTAGCAACATCATCTTCAAGAACTGCGCCTGGGAAGCCAGCAATAGCTGCTTTCACTTCTTCGATTGGAGCAACTTCTTTTGTTTCGATATAAACTGCTTCAGAGTGTGAGAAAAGAACAGGCACACGAACACATGTTGCTGAAACAGGAAGATCTGGTTCTTCCATGATTTTCTTAGTTTCGTTTGTCATTTTCATTTCTTCGTAAGTGTAGTCATTATCTGTGAAGACATCGATTTGTGCAAGAGCGTTAAATGCAATTGGGAAGTGTTTTTTATCACCACCACATGGCAAGATGTCAGCGTGAACGTCTTTTGGTTCAACACCATCATTAACAACTTCTTTGATTTCACGAAGTGTTTCATTGATAGCTGATTGACCAGCACCAGAAACGGCTTGGTAAGTAGAGACGATGATACGGCTCAAACCCCATTTTTGACGAACGGGTTCCAAAGCAACCATCATTTGGATAGTTGAACAGTTTGGACAAGCGATAATACCATTATGTGCGTCTAAAGCGTGTGCGTTGACTTCAGGTACAACAAGTGGCACATCTGGATTTTGACGGAAATAAGATGTGTTATCGACAACAACTGCTCCTGCTTTAACAGCGTATGGAGCGAATTTTGCAGAAACAGAACCACCTGCAGAGAAAAGAGCAATATCAACGCCTTCAAATGAATCTTCAGTTGTTAATTCAACAGTAACATCTTGTCCCTTATACTTCAAAACTTTCCCAGCAGAACGTGAAGATGATAAAAGATGTACTTTGTCAATAGGGAGTGTTGATTGTTCTAATTGTTGAATCATGCGAGTTCCAACGGCACCTGTGGCACCAACGACAGCGACTGTATAGCCCATTTCAATACCTCTTCCTGGAAAATAGTATACTATTCTCAATTTTCTAAAAATTTATAGTAGCTACATTATACAATTTTTTAACTCAAAAGAAAAGTCTGAATTTTATTTAATTTTAAAAATATTTTGACAACAAAAAAATCCCCACCAAAATTGGTGGGGATATGAGGCATTCAAAAATGAATGTGGCAAAAAGGTTCACATAGATTGCCAAAGTCCGCTCCTGCGTTTCTAGTCGAACTAGAATGACCTCCTCTTGCGCAAATAAACTCTCAAATCGAGTTAATTAGGCTCATCGCATGTTCCTAGTATACCATAGAAGGTAAGATTTGCAAATACTTTGTTTCTACATCAAGGGTGCGATAGTTTTGACCAGTAATCCAATAAGTTTTTCATGGGGTGGTCGACTATCAAGCGTCTCTTGAGTGACGCGTTTACTTTTTCGCATGGTTTGAATGCAATCATCATAAATATCTCGAATAGCATCAACTTTATACATATAAGTTGCACATTCAAAATGGTGATACAAACTACGATAGTCAAGGTTAATCGTTCCTACTACTGCTTTGCTGTCATCGCTGATAAAGACTTTAGCATGGACAAATCCTGGTGTGTAGAGATAGATTTTAACACCTGAGCGCATGAGTTTGCTAAAGTAAGTTTTTGCTAGCATATAAGGAACTTTTTTATCTGGAATTCCAGGCATAATAATTCGCACATCTACACCACGTTCCGCCGCAAAACAAAGCGCATGCTCCATTTCGCTATCAAGAATGAGATAAGGTGTCATGATGTAGACGTATTCTCTGGCGTGGTTAAGAATATCAATATAAACATTCTCACCAATTTTATCGGTATCAAGTGGCGAATCACCATATGGAATAACATAACCATTTGCTTTTCGTTTTTTATTATGCTTAGCAAGGTAAGGTTTGACAACCATTTGTCTTTCGGTGATTGACCACATTTGTAAGAACAGTACTAAGAAACTATCAACTGCCTCACCCTCAAGCATCAGAGCAGTGTCTTTCCAATGACCAAAACGATTGATTTTGTTAATATATTCGTCAGCTAAGTTCACTCCGCCGGTGAAACCTACTTTACCATCAATCACAATGATTTTTCGGTGATCACGGTAATTGTAATAAGTTGAGATAAAAGGTGAAATTGGTGAAAAAGCTTTGGCTTTGATACCAATTTTCTCTAAGCGTTGTGTATAATCAAAAGATAAGGTTGAAAATTCAATCATGCCATCGTAGAGGACACGAACTTCCACTCCTTCCCTGACTTTTTGCTCTAGAATTCGTAGAATTTCACCCCACATCTCACCTTCTGCAATGATGAAGAATTCCATGAAAATGTATTCTTCAGCCTTGAGCAATTGTTTTTTTAGTTCTTCGAAAAATTCTTCTCCACTTGGGAAATAAGTCACTTCGGTATTTTGATAAGCTGGAAAGTCACCGCGACTACGGTCAAAATACTGAACCAGATGATAGGTCGTCGACGTATTACTTTTCAAAACTCTCAATGTTTCCAAATTATCTTGCAAATATTGGCTGCTAGCATCAACCAAATGGTTCATTCGAAGTTTGAGACCGCGATAACCCCAATCAAGCTTGGTATAAATGAGAAAAAGTGACCCTAACAAAGGTGCAATCATTACCAGAATAAGCCAAGTCACACGTGATAGAGCGTCCATTTCACTGTTTACAAGATATAATACAGTTGCAATGGCAAGAGCACGTTCAATCATATCGACCCAAATACGATAGTGATCTAGCCAAGCAAATGATGCAATGATGAACAAAAGTTGCAAGATCAACAGGATAGAAATGACAGTTGTCCGACTAAAAATTCCTCGAAGAAAACTGCGTCGGCTTTTATCTAATAAGCGTAATGCTTTGATTTTATTAGTGCTTTTATTGTCGATAATCATGACCTCCACATCATTTTTTCTTCATTTACCTCTATTATATCATACTTTACTGGCTGCTTTTTTCTGGAAAAATAGAAAAAGCCGGCAAAAGCCAACCTTTTAGTGGTAAGTTTATTAAAACAATCCGATAGCTGTTCCATCTTCAGCAACGTCCATGTTAAGCGCTGCTGGTTTTTTAGGAAGTCCTGGCATTGTCATCACATCACCAGTCAAAGCAACGATGAATCCAGCACCAGTTTTTGGAACAAATTCACGAATTGTGATATCAAACCCTTCTGGTGCTCCAAGAAGTGTTGGATTGTCAGAGAAGCTATATTGTGTTTTAGCCATACATACTGGCAATTTGTCCCAACCAAATTGAGCAAATTGTTTCAATTGGTTTTTAGCTTTTTTGCCGAAGATAACTTTGTTACCGCCGTAGATTTCAGTAACGATTTTAGTGACTTTTTCTTCAAGGCTTTGGTCATCTGAGTATAGACGTTTGTAGCTTGCGTTTCCGTTTTCAACGGCGTTTACAACAGCATTAGCAAGATCAACACCGCCGTCAGCACCGTTTGCCCAAACGCTAGCAAGTTCTACTGGAACATCGATTTCGGCACAAAGTTCTTTAAGTGCAGCAATTTCAGCTTCTGTGTCAGCAACAAATTCGTTGATTGCAACAACTGCTGGAACACCAAATTTACGAACGTTCTCAACGTGGCGTTTAAGGTTAGCAAATCCAGCACGTACTGCTTCAACATTTTCTTCACCAAGATCAGCTTTTGCTACGCCACCATGCATTTTAAGGGCACGAATTGTCGAGACGATAACCACAGCATCTGGTGCTGTTGGAAGATTTGGTGTTTTGATATCAAGGAATTTTTCAGCACCAAGGTCAGCACCAAAACCAGCTTCTGTAATTGTGTAATCTGCTAAGTGAAGAGCTGTTGTTGTTGCAAGAACAGAGTTACAACCGTGTGCGATATTGGCAAATGGTCCACCATGAACGAAGGCTGGTGTTCCATAGATAGTTTGAACAAGGTTTGGTTTAATAGCATCTTTAAGGATAAGAGTCAAAGCACCTTCTACTTTAAGGTCACGCACGTAAACTGGTGTACGGTCGTAACGGTAAGCAACCACGATATTTGCCAAACGTTCTTTTAAGTCTTTAATATCTGTTGCTAAGCACAAGATAGCCATGATTTCTGAAGCAACTGTGATATCAAAACCATCTTCGCGAGGAATACCATTAACTGGGCTACCAAGACCAACAGTGACATGACGAAGAGCACGGTCATTAAGGTCGACAACGCGTTTCCAAATGATACGACGTTGGTCGATACCTAATTCGTTTCCTTGGTGCATGTGGTTATCGATAATTGCTGAAAGGGCATTATTTGCAGTTGTGATAGCATGCATATCACCTGTGAAGTGAAGGTTAATATCTTCCATAGGAAGAACTTGGGCGTAACCACCACCTGCAGCACCACCTTTAATCCCCATAACAGGACCAAGTGATGGTTCACGAAGAGCAAGCATTGTTTTTTTGCCGATTTTATTCAACGCATCAGCAAGACCGATAGACATTGTTGATTTTCCTTCACCAGCTGGTGTTGGGCTGATAGCTGTGACAAGGACAAGTTTACCTGGTTTATTTTCTTGAACAGATTTGATTTTATCAAATGATAATTTTGCTTTATATTTACCGTAGAGTTCAATATCATCAAATGTGATACCAACTTTTTCAACAACTTCTGTGATTGGTTTAAGCTCAACACTTTGTGCAATTTCGATATCTGATTTCACGGGGACTCTCCTCTGATATTTTTTGATTGATAAAAATATTATAACATACTTTTTTAAAAACGCACGATATTTATTGAAACAATTATTATTGTTCGTGTTTTAGTGTTATTAAACAACTTTTTTTATCAATAGTTATAGTCATTCGTTATAACAAAGAACGTTTTTAAAATCCTTGAAATAACAGAATTCATTAGAGATTGTTCGTTTTGAAAAACATTGAAATCAATTGTTTCATTCTTCAAACTTCTCAGGAGAAAAGGTTGTTATTGTTCGTTTTTAGGTAAATATTTGTGAATAAATAGGTACTTTCTAAATTAAAAGTGTGTCAAACAATTTACGAAAAAAATGTTTTTGTGTAAAATAAGGCTATGAAAATTTTAATAACATCCGGTGGAACAACCGAGAAGATAGATTCTGTGCGTGGCATTACTAACCATGCTACAGGAACTTTAGGAAAATACATCGCTGAAGCTTTTTTAGAAAAAGGGTATCAAGTAACTTTGGTTACAACTAAAGAAACTGTTAAACCAAAGGATCACCCTCTTTTAACTGTTCAGATCATTACAAATGTTGACAGTTTGCTAAGTACGCTTGAGCCTCTCGTCAAAACGCATGATGTCTTTATTCATAGCATGGCAGTGTCTGATTATACGCCTGTTTATATGACAGATCTTAATGAAGTTGAACAGGCTGAACACGTTTCGGATTTGCTAAATCGTCAAAATACAGAATCTAAGATTTCTTCTAAAGAAGACTACCAAGTGCTTTTTATGAAAAAAACACCAAAAGTGATTTCTTTAGTGAAAACTTGGAATCCTGATATTTGCTTAATTGGCTTTAAATTGTTAGTTAATGTCAGCAAAGACGAGCTTTTTACTGTTGCGCGTGAGAGTTTACAAAAAAATAAAGCATGCTATATGCTTGCCAATGATTTAACTGAGATTAAGGGAGATAAGCACCATGCTTATTTGCTAGATGAATCTCATGTCTATGAAGCGGACACTAAAAAAGCTATTGCAAACTTGATTTTTGAAAGGGTGACAAATCATGTCTAAAAGTATTTTATTAGCTGTTTCTGGTAGTATTTCTGTCTATAAAGCAGCTGATTTAACTAATCGATTAACAAAACTTGGCTATGATGTTCATGTTTTAATGACCAAGGCTGCTACTGATTTTATCACGCCACTGACGCTTCAGGTCTTGTCAAAAAATACTGTTCATCTTGATGTTATGAGCGAAGAGGATCCTAAGAGCGTTAATCATATCGAATTAGCTAAAAAAGCTGATTTATTTATCCTTGCCCCTGCTTCTGCTAATACTTTAGCAAAATTAGCGCACGGTTTAGCTGATAATATGGTCACAGCTACTGCTCTTGCTTTACCAGCTGAAACACCTAAATTAATTGCGGCAGCCATGAACACAAAAATGTATGAAAATCCATTAACCCAGCGTAATTTATCGATCTTAAAAGAGGTCGGTTATGAAGAAATTGAGCCACGTTCAAGCCTTTTAGCTTGTGGAGATCTTGGTCGCGGTGCGCTGGCTGAACTTGACACAATTATCGAGCATATTGAAAAATGTCTATAATTTTACCCTCGTCAAGACACCTGTAAATTTGTATAATGTATTGGGCTTTCAAAATAGAAGCCAAAAAAGTCATCTCTTAGGAGGAGTTATGAAAAACAGTAAAGCAGCAAGTAATATTGCCACAGTTGCAATTTTCTTTGCTATCATGCTTGTTATTAATTTCTTAACAAGCCTTGTCTTTAACCTTTGGCCTGTGCCAATCAAGCCGACACTTATTCACGTTCCAGTAATCATTGCTTCTATTGTTTACGGACCGAGAATTGGTGCCACACTCGGTGCTTTAATGGGAGTTATCAGTGTAACAGTGAACACTTTGACTCTTCTACCAACAAGTTACCTCTTCTCTCCATTTGTTGAAAATGGTAATCTTTCTTCATTAATTGTTGCCATGGTACCTCGTATTCTGATTGGTATCACACCATACTTTGTTTACAAATGGCTTCATAATAGATTTGGTATCATTGTCGCTGGTGCTATTGGTTCAATGACAAATACAATTTTTGTTTTAGGTGGTATTTTCTTCCTCTTTGCAAATGTGTATAGTGGAGATATCAAAGCACTACTTGCGGTTGTCTTTGGTACAAATGCGATTGCAGAGATGATTATTTCAGCTATTTTAACGCTTGCAATTGTTCCAAAATTACAGAAAATCAGAGCATAAATAATGAAAATCACGGGAAAACCGTGGTTTTTTTAGTCACACGAAGTTAAAAAATTGGTTAATTTTTACTTTACACAAACGTTTGCGTAACTAGACAAAAGTACTCAAAAAGCTTGATTTAACGATATTTTCACTAATATTAAATTTTTACTAGAAAAGTAAAAAGCTTGATACTATGCGCTTTCCAGCACTCGTCCCCGCCTATTCCCCGCCTTAAGCTTTTATGGACAAGGCTTTTTTTATTGCACTAAAAACACCCGAAAAAATCGGGTGCAATTTGTAAGATAAAAAAAGTACCTCAACGAGGTACTTATATTATAACATATATTTTTAGATAAGTTCAACCGTCATATTTTATTCCTACTTTTTAAAAAATATGATTCATTGCTTCCATTTCTTCCAAAACATCATCTGTTTTTTCAAAACTGTATTCTTCATCTTCACTTACTGATTCACCGTCATGCAGATAATCTTGGATAGGCCTGTAGTTAGTATCATCTCTACGATAGCGAATGACTACGATTTTATCGCCTACATCACCTGCTGCGACGTCTTCTCTTAACTTTGTTAGCAGTTCTTCGTAATCATACGAAAAGCCAAAAAGTCCGTTCTTGAATTGTTGCCAATTATATGCCATGTTTTTCTCCTTTATATAAAAGCGATCGTAACGATCGCTTGCTTAATCTTCTTCTACTTCTTCAAATTCTTGGTAGTAAGCTTGGCTATTGCATCCACGAATTACATATTTAAAATCATCTTCAGATAATTTACTAAACACGTCTTCGTGCCAATCAATGCTATCAAATTTTTCTTGGAAAGCTTCAATTTTCTCATCGTCATCTTCTTCGATAGCTTCTTGATATTCGTCACGAAGTTTTTCAAGCATTTCTGAACAATCACAAAGTCCGTCGAAAGCTTGGCTATCCATGTTCCAGTAGCCGTCGATGATGTCGCGATCAACTAATTCTTCCAAAAGTTCTTCATAGTCGTTTGCGATAATTTCTTTTCTCCAAGTTCCGTTTGTTGATTTTCCGTTCCATTTAATCATTTTAGTTACCTCTTTTGTTCTTTCTTTATCTTACAAGTATATTATAGTACATGTAATATATACTGTCAAGCATTTTTACCATGTTTTTTTAAATTTTCTTCGATTAATTCTTTTAGTTCTAGCAAGTCTTCCTTTGTCGCATTATTGCGAATAAAGCTTCGAGCTGCTGAACGCTTGCTTAAATAATTGCGACGTTCTTTATTCTTTTCGTTCCATTTCTTCGTAGCTTTTTGCTGGGCGGTTAGTTGTTCTGTCATTATTTTCCCTTTCTTTTTGGCAACAGCTTTTCTTCGAATTTTAAACGGTCTTTATATGCCTCTTCTTTTGTTGTTCTAGTTTTTCCGTAGTATGTATGACCTTTTACAGTTATTTTTGCTCTGTATCCGCCGTTATGTTTCGAGACGCCTTTGAAGCCGGACGTATTATTTTTATTAAAACGTCCATCAAAAGCTCCAACGTGAACGCCGTCAACATATTTTTTGGCTTCGTTCAACCTATCCATGTTCGAAATTCTTGTGTCTCTGTAAAGGCAACCACACGATTTTTTTCGTCCTTGGCTTAATAAGCCAGAGCGTACTTCGACTGTGTTACCACAATCGCATTTGCACAGATAAACATTTTCTTTGCCGTGTGCTTTTTTACCGGTTTTTTTGACAACAATTAATCTTCCGTATCTTTTACCAATTAAATCTTTCATATTTACTGCTCGTTAGCAAAAAGAATAAAATTCGCTGTCTTGAATACGTGCGAATTTAGCAGCTAGTTGCCAAATTGTTCCTTCTGTTTTATGCTCGTTAGCGAATGTTTTCCATTCGTCAAAATCCCAATTTACAATTGTTTTAGAAACGTTCATGCGTGCCCAAACCATAGCTTTACCAAGTTCTTTATCTTTTTTAGATGGTTTGATAGCTTTTTTAATTTCATTGCGTAGGAAAGTTTTGTACATGCCCCAAGCGTATTTCAACGCTTCTGAAAAAGTGATCTTGTTTGCGCGGCACATTTTCCATGCTGCTTTGAAAAGTTCTGATTTGTTTGTAATTTTCATTTTAAATGCCTCTTTCGTCTTTCTTTATCTTACAAGTATATTATAGTACATGTATTATATGCTGTCAACCTTTTTTATAAACTTTTTTTGATATTTTTTAT
>ERZ1031719.232-NODE-232-length-26293-cov-39.652908_pt1 | contig 26293 bp, 21 predicted proteins | sample MGYA00516702_ERZ1031719 | MGnify/ENA primary metagenome ERZ1031719 (study PRJEB33719, sample SAMN04261227) | wastewater metagenome | biome: rural village; feature: human; material: feces | host: Homo sapiens | place: El Salvador | collected 2013-01-07 ...
CCCATGCAATCTAAGACTTAAAATAGAAAATTAATCGATAAGATATATGTATAACTATTTGACACTCAGTGTTTTAGGGGGGGGTAATTTTGAGCCATCAAAATTAGTCTCCAGTATGGGTGTGTATATCAAAGGGCGAATATTAGCGTGTTTCAGGCGTTGGTATTCGCCCTTTTCGTGTTTTCAGATTTCTTCATTTTCTGAGGAGCAAATGCAGGGAAATGAAGAAAAAATCACTAAAAAGGGCTTTCTGATGCGTTTTTTTAGCGCGGCAACAGGAATTTTTAGCTTTCAAATAGATACTATATCACCTTATTATAATAGAAATAAATAGAAAATGGCAAAGAAACAAGATACAATCAGCATAGGTTTTGAAGAGAAAATCTGGAAGGCTGCCGACATTCTGAGGGGCAACCTGAGCGCTTCGCAATACGAGGGCGTGGTGCTCGGACTCATCTTTCTGAAATACATCAGCGACCGCTTCGAACAGAAGTTTCAAGAGCTGCAGGGCGACGAATATGCCGACCCGGAAGATAAGGATGAATACACTGCCGAGAACATCTTCTTCGTGCCTGCTGAGGCTCGCTGGAGCAAGATTAGTGCTGCTGCCCACCTGCCTGAAATCGGTGTGGTGATAGATGATGCGCTGACTGCCATTGAGCGTGAAAACGAAAGACTGAAGGGTATTCTGCCTAAGAATTTCGCCCGTCAGGAGCTGGACAAGCGCCGCTTGGGTGATGTGGTGGATCTCTTTACGAATATAGAAATGCATGATGCTGGCGATGAGAAAGACCTCTTAGGCAGAACCTACGAATACTGCTTGCAGCAGTTTGCTTCCTTGGAGGGCAAGAATGGCGGCGAGTTCTATACGCCATCCTGCATTGTGCGCACGCTGGTAGAAATCCTTGAACCTTACGAGGGCAGAGTTTATGACCCTTGCTGCGGTTCGGGCGGTATGTTTGTGCAGAGCGCCAAGTTTATAGAGCGCCACAAGGGAAACCTGCGCAAGATCAGTATCTACGGTCAGGAGGCCAACCCAGATACTTGGAAGATGGCGCACATGAACCTTGCCATTCGTGGTTTGGATGCAAACTTGGGCAATGTCTTTGCCGACACATTCTATGATGACCAGCACCCTACGCTGAAGGCAGATTACATTCTTGCCAATCCTCCTTTCAATCTCAGCGACTGGGGACAGAGTGCGCTTCAGGAAGACGTGCGCTGGCAGTATGGTTTGCCACCTGCTGGCAACGCCAACTTTGCTTGGATGCAGCACATGATTCACCATCTGGCACCAAACGGCAAGATTGGTTTGGTGCTGGCGAACGGTGCGCTTTCCAGTCAGAGTGGCGGCGAGGGACAGATTCGCCAAGCCATCATCGAAGCCGACCTGGTAGAGGGAATCGTGGCTTTGCCTTCCCAGTTGTTTTATAGCACTGGCATTCCTGTAAGCCTTTGGTTTATCAGCCGCAACAAGGCGCAGAAGGGCAAGACCGTGTTTATCGATGCTCGCAACTTAGGCTCCATGGTGACTCGCAAGTTGCGTGAGTTGATGCCAGATACGGATATTAAGAAAATCTCTGACACCTTCCATGCGTTCCAGCAGGGAACCTTGGAGGATGAAAAGGGCTTCTGTGCCGTGTGCACCACCGAGCAGATTGCTGCTCAGGACTTCATTCTGACTCCGGGAAGATACGTAGGAATCGCCGAAGACGAAGGCGACGGAGTGCCATTTGAGGAGAAAATGACGAATCTTACCGGAGAGCTGAAGCAACTGTTTGAGGAAAGCAAGAAGCAGGAAGAGGAGATCAGAATGCAGTTGAAGAAAATTGGATGGGAGGTGTAAAGTATGGAGTTTTTAAATGAATATTCTGGGCTTTTCTCTTTGTTGGCGGTAGTGGCGTCTGTGGTTGCTATAGTTGTTTCGGTTGTGATTTTCAATAAACAGAAGAAAGAGCAAGAGAAATACTACTTCAAGCAGAAAAAAGATCAAGAATACTTCTATCTGAAGCAGCAACAAGATCATCTTCAAGACTTGCAGGATGAGTATGAGGCTATAGAAAGCACCTCTATGTTTCCGATGAGTCTTGCTGAAAGGGAGTATTATGGGCGAAAAAAATATTTAGAAAAGAAACTGAGGAGGGAATAGGATGGAGTGGAAAGAAGTAAGATTAGGGGATGTGTGCAACATTATTACTGGTTTTCCCTTCCCTGGAAAGAAATATTCCAAAGAAGGAATTCGAGTTGTTCGTGGAGATAATGTGACAATAGGTAATCTTCGATGGGATACGGAAAAAGATAAGCGTTGGAATGAACCATTCGATAAAACTGAGTATTATTCCTTACAAGCTAATGATATAGTTATAGGAATGGATGGCTCAAGAGTGGGGAAAAATAAAGCAAGAATCAAAGAGGAAGATTTACCATTATTACTTGCGCAACGAGTTGCATGTGTTAGACATAACGAACTTGCAGAACAGGATTATTTGTATTATAACATTTTTAGTAAAAAATTTATTGATTATGTTAATTCTATACATACAGGTTCTGCGATTCCTCATATCTCACAAAAACAAATTGAGGATTATAAGATTCTCTTACCGAATCTTGAAACACAGCGCCGCATTGCTTCCATCCTTTCTTCTCTCGACCGCAAGATAGAGTTGAACAACAAGATCAATGCTGATTTGGAGGAGATGGCGCAGGCTATTTTCAAGAATTGGTTCGTTGACTTTGAGCCTTTCAAGGATGGTAAGTTCGTGGATAGTGAATTGGGAATGATTCCGGAAGGATGGAAAGTAGGAAGCTTGGGTGATTTTTGCAATGTTTTTACAGGCAAGAAAAATACTAATCAAGCGATAGAAAAAGGCTTATATCCGTTCTTTTCATGTGCTCCAGAACCATTAGCTTCTAACGATGCAATATTTAATGGTAAAGCCATTATTATAGCAGGAAATGGGAGTTATACAGGAAGAACTTCGTTCTATAATGGAGGATTTGATTTGTACCAGCGTACATACGCTTGTACAATTAGAGAGCAAGATAAAGAAAATCTTATGATATTCTTTTATCACATGATGAAACAGTTCTTTGAACCTACAAAAATGGGAGGAACAAGAGGGTCATCTATTCCTTATATTGTTATGGGTGACATTACTCAGCAAAAATTCCCATATTCTGAGGATTGGTTGATACGATTCTCAAATATTGCGAATTCTATGATGGATAGGAAATTACGTATAGACAAGGAGAACTCCCGCCTCTCCCTTCTCCGCGACACCCTTCTCCCTCGCCTCATGTCTGGCGAACTGGAAGTCCCGGAATAGCAATCTGGGAGGAACGGAAAGAAAAAGAAAAGATTAATAAACATAATAATAACAACAAATTATGGGAAACAGAAATAAAGACATTGAAAAATTATTCGAGCAAAAGAATTTGCTCGAGAGTAAGATTAAAATGATCAAACAGATCATTGCTGATTTGGAGAAACTGAAACAAGATGAATTCGTCTATTGTTTCGTAGATTTCAATCCTTACAAGGATGAGCGGTTGGTGGAAAGTGAATTGGGAATGATCCCCGAAGGATGGAAAGTAGGAACCTTTACCGACTTGCTGAAGAAATACAAGCAAAAAACAGAGAATATCAACCTCGACAAGGTATTGGAAACTTCTTACCAGTTCAGTCATTATGTTTATTATGCTTGGAAATCTAAATATGATCAGGGCATCACGAACGGATTTGAAAATGAACCTGTTTTGATTCCTGCTGAAGCAGATCTGAAATTTTATGAGGAACAAGCGGGGGTATATCAGTCAATAAAGCAGAAAGAAGAAGCCAAACTCTCTTGCCTCCTCAAGACACGAAAATTTCTCCTGATGTTGGAGACGCTTGAAAAAGCGACTCCGGAATAAGGAATAACGAGACGAAAATATAAAAATATAAGATGATGGCAGACGACAAGAAATTCACCGAAGACGCATACGAGCAAACGCTCATCGCCCTGTTCAGAGACGAACTGGGCTATGCGTATGAATGCGGGTACGATGTGGAGCGCGACATAAAGGAGCCTTTCTATCGTGCCGATTTGGTTGCCTCTATGCGACGACTCAATCCCGAACTGCCAGCCGATTTAATGGATGATGGAATCAAGAAAATCACAGACATTCATATCGGTACTTTAGAACAAAACAACGAGCAGTTTACCCTGTGGATGCAGAACGGCATGGAGGTGGGATATACTCAGGACGGAGAAGAACGGACGGTCCTGATGCGACTCATCGACTTCGACCATCCTGAAAGAAACCTCTTCAAGGTAGTGAACCAATGGCGTGTGGAGGAATATAAGAGCAAGCGCTGCGATATGGTGGTGATGGTCAATGGATTGCCCCTCGTGGTGGTGGAACTGAAAAGCGCCACCTCCGAAGATGCTTCCATCGACGATGCTTTCAAGCAGATCAAAAACTATCAGCAGAGCGTGCCGAGCCTCTTCAGCTACAATGCTTTCAACGTGATCAGCGACATGAGCGAAACTCGTGCCGGAACCATCACCGCCAAGCAAGACCGCTACATGGAATGGAAAACCGTGGACGGGGCGTATGAGTCAACCCTCATGGCCGACTACCGTACTTTCTTCCTCGGAATGTTCCAGCAAGAAAGGTTGCTCGACATCCTGCAGAACTATATCTGCTTCGACAAGAAAGAGGGCAAATACGCCAAGATTCTTACCGCCTACCATCAGTACTATGCCGTAGGCAAAGCCCTGCAAAGGACTCGCACGGCGGTGGAAGGCAACGGAAAAATCGGTGTGTTCTGGCACACGCAGGGTTCGGGCAAGAGCCTCTCCATGGTGTTCTATGCCCACCAGTTGGTGCAGCGACTGCCCGAAGTAACCATCGTAGTGGTGACCGACCGCAAAGACCTCGACAACCAGCTCTATGGTCAGTTCTGCCGCTGCAAGGACTTCCTCCGTCAGGAACCTGTGAATGCCCAGAGCCGTGAAGACTTAGGTCATCTGCTGCAGGGGCGCAAGAGTGGCGGCATCATCTTCACCACCATCCAGAAGTTTGATGAAGGCGATGAAGCACTCTCCACCCGTCGCAACATCATCGTGATGACCGACGAGGCGCACCGCTCGCAATACGGCGATGAGCACTGGGATGCCAAGAGCCTGACGATGAAGAAGGGATTCAGCCGGAAGATGAGAGAAGCCCTACCAGGTGCCTCGTTTATCGGATTTACAGGTACGCCTATCAGCGACCGAGACCGAGATACGGAGGAGGTTTTCGGCAACTACATCGACGTTTACGACATGAGTCAGGCAGTGGATGATGGAGCCACACGTCCCGTATTTTACGAGAGTAGGGTGGTCAACCTCAATCTGGACGAGGAGACGATGCAACTGCTGAATGATGAGTTTGACAAGTTGGAGGAAGATGGAGCCACAGAGGAACAGATCAGGAGGGCAAAGCAGGAGCATAGCCGACTGGAAGTAATCTTGGGCGAAGATGCCACCATCGACACCTTGGTAAAGGACATCATCCGGCACTACGAGGAAAACCGAGCGCAGATACTCACCGGTAAGGCCATGATCGTGGCACTCACCCGACCTATCGCCATCAAAATCTACCGCAAGATACTTGAACTTCGACCAGACTGGACGGAGAAAGTGAAAGTGGTGATGAGCGGTTCGAACCAAGACCCTGCCGACTGGCAGCCGATTATAGGCAACGAAGCCTACAAGAAGGAGCTGGCACGCAAGTTCAAGGACAACGACGACCCGATGAAGATAGCCATCGTGAGGGATATGTGGCTGACGGGATTTGACGTTCCATCGCTCGCCACTATGTATGTGTATAAGCCGATGAGCGGCCACAACCTGATGCAAGCCATTGCCCGAGTGAACCGAGTGTTCCAGACCGAGGATGGCGAGAAGAAGGAAGGTGGACTGATAGTGGATTACGTAGGTATTGCGCAGGCATTGAAGAATGCCATGCAGCAGTACACCAACCGTGACCGCCGTCGCTTCGGAGACCCCGACATCGCCAAGACCGCCAAGGTGAAATGGAAGGAAGAGATGGAAATCTGCCGTGACCAGTTGCATGGTTTCGACTACCAAGGATTCTTCGAGCAGGACAATGTGAAGCGGGCTTCAGCCATCACGGGCGGTGCCAACTTCCTGAGTTCTCCAGCCATGGTTCAGCGCAAGAAGAACTTCATGGAGCACAGCAATCTGCTTCACAACGCCACCACCCTTTGCCGTTCGCTCCTCGATGAGCAGCAGAAAGCGGAGGTGTGCTATATGGATGCGCTGCGCGTGATGATGCTCAAATTAGCACAGAAGGGCAAGGTGAGCCGACATGAAATCAATGAGCGTATAGGCGAACTGCTGAGGCAGAGCGTGAAGAGCGACGGAGTGATCAATCTCTTCGGCGACCGCCAGATAGAGTTCTCGCTCTTCGATGAAGCTTTCATCAAGGAGGTGAAGAACATGAAGGAGCGCAATCTCGCTGTGGAACTGCTCTCCAAACTGCTGAAGGAGAAAATCAAGCAGCAGCAGAAAACCAACGTGATACAGAGCGACCTCTTCTCTGATATGCTCAGCAAGAGTCTCTCCAACTATTTGAAGGGCTTGCTCACCAACGAGGAAGTGATAGAGGAGTTGCTGAAGATGGCGCAGCAATTCAAGAAGGCAGAGGAAGAGGGCAACAGCTTAGGACTTTCGCCTGAAGAGAAGGCATTCTATGATGCACTCTCCACACCGGAAGGAGTCAGACAGGCTTACTCTGACGAGGAGTTTGTGGCGCTCACCAAGGAACTGACGGAGGTACTGCACCGCAACCGCACCATCGACTGGAACCGCAAAGAGTCGGCAAGAGCTAAGATGCGTGTGATGGTGAAGCGACTGCTCAAGAAGTATAAGTATCCGCCTGAGGGAGCAGAAAAGGCATTGGAAACCGTGATGCGGCAATGCGACCACTGGGCAGATCAGGAAGAAAATGTATTATAAACCCTTTAAAATTTTAGATTAAGAAACAGAAAGTAAAGAAAATAACAACATAATAATCCAATAGACGCTGAATAACTGCACTTCTACGGTATTCAGAACCTGCAAATTCAAGAAAAATCGACAAGAAGACGGTGACAGCAAGGCGTCCACTCCTCCACGGCGTGGGCAGTACTTGTTTGTACCTTGTCGAAGGCTCTTGCAGGTGCCAGAATACCGGTGCTTACAGGGACTCTCACGCCGCTTTTTGTAAATAATTCATACTAAAAGAAAAACAATGGCGATAGAACAACTACCCAAAAACTATTGCGATTACAATGACCTTCTAAAAATCAATACTGAAGACGATTTGCTTGTAATGGACGAGGCGACAGGAGTGAGGAAATACATTCCTATTACCATAACCGATGTAAACCTATTTAAGAGAGAAATTGAAATTTTATGTAAGGAGATTCAACATGTTATAGACGACTCTAAATGGTTTGCCGTCAAGCATAATAGACTCACACACTATTTTTGTATTTATCAAACCTTGACTGAATATCTTACCGATTTTCTGGAAACCGTTCATTCACTCCATAAAAAAGTTTATATCTCGATTTATAAATGTTATGACGACGAGATCATGCAGATTTTCACGGAGTCATTAGAACCTATTTTTCGTGAATTTCAGGTGATAGCCCGAAAGCATCTGAACTTCTTTCCGGATTTGGAGAACTATGAACAGATTCCTGATGCCGAGGAGATTTTCAATCAATGTGAGATGAACGAGAACCTGATAACCCCTGTTACCTTTTCTCTGTTTAAGCCCTGCCATGAAAACTATATTTCTATGGGCTTGACAATGTCTGTGAAGGAATGCCTGCGTTTGATGGACCAGATTAGTAAGGATGTTTTGTCAATCTATCAAACGAGACTTAAGCGCTCTCATCACGAGGGTTGCATCATCTATCGCCATATCAAACGAATGTTTGACGAGTCTTTTCTTTCCGAGCATCTTCATCATGTGGCAAGAGTTAAGAAGCACCACCTGGAGAGTAGAAGAATCGGTTATAACACGGAATCTCTGCGCAAGGTTTTGGATGACACCATGGGAGCTTATGGTAATTATAAGTTGTGTGCTTACTGGAACGATAACTGCATTCAGGAAGAGGAGGATATGGAGGAATTTGTCTATATTCTTTCTAAGGAAAAGGCTTCTCCCCAGGAGTTTGAAACCCTGTTTAAGTATTTGGGTGAGTATAAGATGTGGGAGGATGAGATTGCCAAGGCTGATGAGTATGGGCGTCAGAGTGATCCGTTCTTTGTGAACTGGGTAGATCCTGTGAAGTTGGAGAATAAATTGAAGTTCTGGATTAAGGGCAATATTGATACGCAGCAGAAATGGTATATAGTATGGTGTCTGATGAAATATACTTTCCACATCATCCGTGATGATCAGGACAAAAATGCCTTTGCCGCCCGCATGAACCAGATGTTTCCTGATGCAGAAAAGAAATGTATCAGCGAATCTTTCAGAAAGATGGAAACGCAAATGAACCACAACAAGGACTTTGTGCAATGGTATAAAGATTCAGATCCTGATTACAATACTGCTTTTGATCTTCACTTAAAATTGAAAGATGAAAAAGAATATAAGAGAGATTTCTGTTATGCATAAATAAAACCCCATATAAGCGATTCTCATGCCATGAGAGTCGCTTTTGTCTTTTTATACCTATATTTCCTCTATCATTCCCTCTATTTTTCCCAAGGGTTGGGAATTTCTTGGGAAAACAGACGGTAATTCTATAAGTATCACATTATCAGCGCTTTACGATAAGAAAAAGCATTAGGAAAGAGAGACTTTTTAAAAAGCCTTTGGGAAAAATGGGGATTTTTAATGTTAAGGAATGTAATTTTGTCTTCGCTTTTTACTCGATTTTTCCCTTCAAACAGATTTTTCCCAAAAGGGGACCGATTTTTCCCAAAAACGTGGGTTTTTCGGGGAAGTTGTGGGAAAAGCATTGTTTTGCCCTTGTTTTCGCAGTACTTTTGCAGCGTCGAAGAAACAAGACAACGCTGAAATGGTTTGGTGATCTTGAAACAACTTCCGACTACTTTATAATATGAATACTCAAATCATGAGAGTGGTGCAGCAGGGCGAGCCTTTCGCTGTGCAGAGTCAGAAAAGTGAGAACGGACAGATGATGAAATGCAACATCGTTCTCCAAGAGATGGGCGGCAAGTATGAGAACCAGTACGCTGCGGCAATGTTGGGGAATGCGGCTCAGTGCAAATTCTATCCTGGCGATTTGGTGGCTGTTACGCTCCGCTTTACTACCCATGAGCACAATGGTCAGATTTATCAGGACATCTTAGTGACGGACATTGAAAAGGTAAAAAAGTAAAAGTAACAAGTTATTAATCTGAGTTGGGACGGACGGAGGATTTTCTTAAGTAAAGCGCGCAACATTCCTGATGTTTCTCCTCGTAAATTTCAATTCAGATATGAAGAAAGATAATTCTAAAAACTGCAACCAGCAGAATAATGGTTGCGAGCAGGTGCAACAGAATAACGGTTGCAATCATGTACAGTTGGGCGGTGTGGCTTTCTATGACGAGAGAAAGTGTTTTCTCTTTACACCTGACCAACAGGGCGTGAGAGACCAAGTGCCAGGGTTCCGTTCGCAGGGCGTTGCCCAGCAGTTGAGTGACGGCACATTCGATTTCGTTGCGAAAGTGAAGCCGCGCTCTCAGTCTAAACTCATCAAGAAGTTGGCTCACGGACGTGTGAGCAAGACGAAGGATAATGCCGTGCAACTTACCCTCAAGGTGTATAGTGACGAGGTGGTCAATATCGGCAAGGCGCTCGTAAAGGAAGCAAGAGAGGCTGCCAATGCCGTAGTAGAGCTACAGTTGAAGCAGTAAGTTTGTTTATGCGATAAATATTTTTAAACATTGTAGAAACTAAATAAACATTGTAGAACTAAAACATGAAGAACGAAACAGAATGAGCTGTTATTTAATTAAGGTGGAGAACGGGCACAAGGTTGCCCGTCCCATCACCTCGGAAGAGGAATACAAGCAGCTGCGTGGAAGCAAAGAGCAGAAGGCGAATTTGCGTCAGGCTCGTGCCGGAAGCGATGCTGCGAAACGCAGACTGGTGCAGTTTAATTACTCCGGGCATTATCCGCAGGGCGTAGTGAAAGGCATGAAATTGCCAAGCCAGGCTTTCGGATTTGATATGGATGAACCAGAGGCTTTTGCCCAAGCTGCCAAACTGCTGTTGAAGGAGCCTGGCAAATACGGTCTGCTGATGTTGGAACGCAGCGCAAGACAGGGCGGTCATGCGGTGTTTGAGCGTGAAAAGGGCAAGACCATCTTGGAGAATCAGGTGAGAATTGCTACAATGCTGAAATGCGAAATGGATACGTCGGCTCACGACATCAACCGGGTTTACTTTACCACCACTTCGGATGATGAAGACCTGCTTTTCCTATCGCCGCATCTCTTTCAGGATGCTTATGACGAGGCTGCTGTGGCAGCGGAAGCAAAGGTTTTGGAGGAACGAGAGAGAACAGGAAAAGAGGAGTTGAATGAGAGTGCTCACAAGGCGAACAAGCATTATAAGCCTTGGGAAAATCCGGTGCCAAATGCTTCTGCTATGATTTTAGGCAGAGATGCTTCTACTGGCTCTTCAGAGAAGAAAACAGGATCGACTGCTCCTGCAGCTTCTACAGGAAAGAATGAAGCTCCAAGCTCATCTGCTGGAAATCCCAAAGTTTCAGCCCCATCTGATCTAAAATATCTCGGCATTCCTTATTCCGACATCATCGCCAAATGGTGGCAGATGTATAATGACGGTCAGGAACCCGTGAAATCCAATCGCAACACATTGACTTTCGAGCTTGCCGTTAATCTCCGTCATATCTGCGGTTTCGACCGCAATCTGATGGCTCAGGTGATTCCCTGCTACGATGGCTTCCCTGATCAGGAGAAGATGGCATGTATCAATTCGGCACTGAATGAGAAAATCACGCAAATGCCGAAACGCCTGAAAGACGTATTGGCTGCCATCCGACAGGAGAAGTTGAAAAAGGCTGCGTCTGGAGGAACGGATGAAGACGATGAAGCTTTCATCAATGCGCTGGATGAAGCTAATGCGCAGGACGACCAGTTCTACTATAATGCCCTGCCGAAACTGCCGCAAGGTATCAAGGATTCGGTTGATGCTGTGGGTCCAGCCCTCGCCATGCCTGTCATCTCTGCTATCTGCCCGGTCATCGGAATGCTTGCCACAGGTGTAAAGGTAAGCGTGCACGGCAAGATGAACTCGCTCAATCTCATCTCCTATATTGCAGGAGATTTCGCCTCAGGAAAGGGTAGTATTGACCCGATTATCAACACCTGGACGAAAGAGATAAAGGATATGGACAAGATGTATCTGCAGACGGAGGAGGACTGGAGAGTCAAGAAGCGTGCGGCAAAGAACAAGAAGGAGCAGCCTGAAGAACCGAAATTGCCTATCAGATGTCTGACGCTGAACAATACCGTGGCCAATCTCGCTGAACGTCTTGCCAACACCGAAGGCAAACACGCCTTCTCCTTCACTCCGGAAGCTGACACCGTGGCGCAGAAGTGGAAATCGGCCATGAGCGACTTTTCCGTGATGCTCCGTCAGGCTTACGACGGCACCAGTTATGAGCGTGAGGCGAGAAGTGCTGAGGCAGTGAATGTGCATATCGAAAGGCTTCTGTGGAATGTGGTGATGTGCGGAACGCCTGATGCGCTCTATTGTGTAGTGAGCAACTACACGGATGGTTTTCAAAGCCGTATCATTGTGGCTCGAACTCCCGACAATACCTTCACACCGCTCACGGAAAATCTCTATGTTCTGAAAGAGCGACAGAAGGAACGTATCATCCAGATAGCCCATCTGCTGCCGCTGATGAACGGAGAAGTGGTGCTGCCCAAGTTAGAGGAAAGAGGTAGAGAATGGCTGGAGCTGATAAGACTGGAAACGATGAAGAATGACGACAAGGTGAAAGCTCGCCAGCGTTTCCGTATCTGTCCTACCACCATGAGGATGATGACCTGCCTGATGCTCTGCAAAGTGGCTGAGATATTGATTCAGAAACATGGATTGAATGGAGCGGAAAAGAAGTTGAAGGAGCATCCCAACTTGTGGAAAGAGATGATCGTAAGAACGCAGACACCAGCGATGCTTTCTGTTTTCGACACCTTAGCCGACTATCAGTTGGAGAATGCTCTCTACTTCTTCCGTCAGCGCATAGAGGATGCTTTTTCTTCCAAAAACTACAATGGACAGGCTTCTTTAGAGCGCTCCAAACGTGGAAAGAATGATTCTATCTTTGAGCGATTGGACGTTACATTCTCCTTTGAACAGGCAGTGCAGCAGAGCATTGCCGTGAAAGGAACAGGTGCAAGCCGGGAATCTACAAGGCAGATGTTGAAGAACTGGAGAAAACAGGGACTGGTCATCATGATGAAAGATAAGCGTTACCAGAAAGTTAACACAACTCAATAACTGCAACTATTCGGTATAGAAACCGGTCATTTTCGGTCATGGTCATTTTCGGTCAAAATCGTTTTCGGGGGATTCACTTCCCCCGAATATCACTTTCAAAATTTTAAAATCATGGAAATAAATATTTATCGTCAAATTGGTACTCCCTGGGGCTTAATGGGCACTATACTCGTAGAAGGGCTACTTGTGTATAGAACATTGGAGCATCCTACTCGCCATTTGCCTGCCGGTGAATACAAGGTTGAAATCATGTTTAACAAAAATTACAGGAAGAAATGGATGGAATCTCCGATTGATAAGGAGCTTATCAATGTTCCTGTGATTAGAAAGATAGACGCCCGCCCCATAAAGACTGCATCTCGCATCCCGTTCTTCATGCCTGGCAATGGGGCTTTCGCGCTGAAACATGGTAGTATCATCATCGGGAAGGCTGGTCCAGCAGGTCTGTTGCTTCATACATTTGATTGTTACCTTGATCTCTATAAGGTATTGGAAGGAGCTATAGGGAAAGGTGAAGAGATCAGGCTGATTATTCAGGACATTGGTTTGAATGAAATCCCTCTGAGTTCTGTATATGTTTTCTAATATTTAATTTTATATCATGAAGCGTATTATCAAGGAAATCATCATTCATTGTAGTGCTACCAAAGAAGATAAGGACTACACAGTTGCCGACATCGACCGCTGGCACAGAGCGCGCGGTTTCAGAAAGATCGGTTATCATTTCGTCATCTACCGCAACGGCGACATTCACGTAGGACGTTCTTTGTCTGAAATCGGTGCTCATTGCAAGGGGCACAATGCTATCAGCATCGGCATCTGCTACATCGGCGGTTTATCCAAGGATGGCAAACCGAAGGACACCCGAACCATTGAACAGAAGGCTGCCCTGCTGGATCTCATCACTCAGCTGAAGGAGGAATTCCCCGAAGCGACCATCCACGGTCACAACGAGTTTTCTGCCAAAGCCTGTCCCTGCTTCGATGTGAAGAAGGAATTAGTTCCCTATTTTGAGAAAGGAAGTATGAAATAAAAGAAAGAAGAAGTCCTGCCAATTGTTGTAACAGAAGAGAGGGTGTGTCATAAGTCTGTGACGCACCCTCAAGCATTTTATTTTTTATAGTTCATCATTTGGTGCTTGGGAAATGTTAAGTATATAATATGATAGCATTGTACCTATACAAATTTTGTATGTTGCATATTATTTCTCGGATTTGAGTATTTTATCGCCGATTATTTCTCGGATTTGAGTATTTTAACGCGATTTATTTCTCGGATTTGAGTATTTTCGCTATATTTGCGCCTGTTATTCAAAGAGTTACGATGATGCCATAAGGCATGTCACCATACTGCCTCTCTATGCATTATCCCTATTGAGAAGCCGTTAATAAAACAAGTCATCGTTTTAGTGAAGAAAAATCCCTTGCAACCACTAGAGTCGCAAGGGATTCACATTATCCACTTATCTATTTGTACCTTAAGGATTTATTGAAGATTGGAGGTCGGCAATTAGAAACGGTATACAACAAAGCTGTTTGGCTTCATCTTCACGTTCAACACATTGCCCTGAACCTGTGCATCTGATACTACAGGAACAACCACATTTTTATTGTCTATCTTGTTTTCTGCCTGAATATCGTCGGCATGGAGAACGGTTACCTTACCTGGGTTCAACTTCTTGATACCATTAAAGGTTACGTTGATTTCCTTCTCCTCGTTAGAGGTATTGGCAATCTTCACGATGTAGCTCTTGGTGCGCTTGTCGAAACAAGCTGTGGCATAGAGACCATTCTCGCCAGTTACAGCCTTGCCGTTCTCGGTAAGCTTCAACACATTGGTTCCCTTGTTGAGTCCGTAGAGCTGCTGAACATAGTAGTTGGCAGAACGCACTGAGCTGAGATTGTCAAACCAGATGAGGTCTGGACGCCATTGCCAGCCTTCTACATGAGCGAAGAGTGGGGCATAGGTTGCCTGGTAAACCACGTCTGCATTACGTTCTAAACCTGTCATGAAGGCTGCCTCTGAGAGGGCTGCCTCCCATGAGTTTGGATCATGCTTGGCATGGGCTGCATACTCGCCAGCGAATACCTTAGGACCCTTGCGGTCGTACTTGTCGTAACGGCTGGCATTGCTGCGGAACCACTCTGGGCTCTTGTAGTAATGCTCATCTACCATATCTACGCCCAACTTGCGCATCTGCTCCCAACCGTAGTCGAAGTCCTTGCCATCAGCAGATGGACCTGATGAACCGCAGATCTTGATCTTTGGATACTTGGCATGAATCTGCTCCATGAACTTCTGCAGACGCTCAGGATACATAGGACCCCACTGCTCGTTACCGATACCAATCTGCTTCAGATTGAATGGAGCAGGATGACCCATATCGGCACGGAGCTTACCCCACTTGGAGGTAACAGGACCATTGGCAAACTCGATGAGGTCGAGTGCATCGTCGATATAGCTCTGGAGATCCTTGACTGCTACATGCGCATTAGGATCCTTATCATCGTTCTGATACTGGCAAGCCAGACCTACAGAGAGAATAGGCAATGGCTCAGCACCAATCTTCTCAGAAAGGAGGAAATACTCATAGAAGCCCAAGCCCAATGACTGATAGTAGTTAGGGAAAAGGCGATGTGGGAAGGTATCTCTCCAGCGGTTCTCGTTCAGAGGACGGTTCTCTGGAGCACCCACAGAATTCTTCCACTCATAGCGGGTATCGAGGTCGGTTCCTTCTACAATACAACCGCCAGGGAAGCGGAATACGCCTGGCTTCAGGTCGGCCAAATCCTGTACGAGGTCGGCACGGAGACCATTCCAGTTATCCTCTGGGAAAAGAGAGATGTGGTCGAGATCTACGCTCTCAGAACCTTTCTCCAGATATACACGCATCAAACCCTTGGCATCGGTCTGAGGAGAGGTCAGGGTAGCTGTAAGCTTCTGCCACTTATTGTTGGTGATATTGATGACCTGCTTGGCAATGACATCATTCTTGGAATTGACCAGTTCCACACGGATCTTGCCCTGCTTGCCATCAATGAGATGAAGACGGCCATATACGGTGAAATCGTACTTCATATCCTTCTTCAAGCCCATGCCGAAGAAACCGCGGTTCTCAAGACCGGTCTGCTTCTCACGCGCACCGGCACTCTCGAGTGTTACATAATGAGGGTTGCGGTCGAAGGCAGGTTTTACGTCACTTACAGTTACATTTCCGAAGGTATTCCATCCCATCAGGCGCTGTGGGAACTCGAAGGAACGGTTTTCTACCATCTCTGCATAGAGACCGCCATCTGCACCAAAGTTGATGTCCTCGAAGAAGATGCCATACATGGTTGGCTGGATTTCTACACCAGGCTTGTTTGCCTGAACTGCAAACTGATGCTGTGCTGAAGCACCGAGCGAAGTCATGCCTGCCAGCATAAGGGCAGCGAAGATATTCGTTTTTCTCATGTTTACGTTGTTTTATTTTTTAGGTTTATTCTTATTTTGTGATATTCTTATTGAATAATTAAGTTGTATTGCTTAATGCGTTTGCAAAGATACAGAAAATCCACCCCAAATGGGGTGGACTTTCTGATTAAATATGTTGGATTATTGCTCAAATGCTCTATTTTTGGGTCTCATGAGCCTTAATCTCATGGGTTCTTTCCTATTTATTCAATGGGATAATGGTGAAACTGAAAGTCTTGTCGCCATAATGAATGCGGTATTTCTCCAAAGGCCATGCGCCCCAAGAGTTCTCGCCGCCTACACCCATGTGCTCGCCATCGAGGAAGAGATTGGTGTATTTTGACTTCTTCAGGTTGAAACTGTGGCGCTGATCTTTCTCGTCGCCATCATCCAGTTCTTCTGTATCGAAGTGGAGGGCACTTGCATAGAATGGCTTGCAGTTCTTGACCATGAATCCGAAGCCTGCTGCATCTGTCTGCTTCCACCAACGGATGTCGCCCTTGGTTCCACTTTCCTGTGGACGGACGTAAGGGAAGTACTGGTTGTCTGCATCGTTGCTGTAGATGCCTATCTTCATGCAGTCCTCACGGTCGGAGTAGTTTTCGATAGGGCCACGGCCGTAGTACTGGCTCTTGTCCATTTCGTATGGCAACTGCATCTGCATTCCGAAGCGGAAGAGATCGCTTACTTTCTCGCCTTCTGTAGCGATGAAGTTCTCAGTAACCTTTACAGCTCCTGTGTTTGGCATAATCTGATAGATCAGTTCCAGCTTGCCCTTTACCTCTGGCATATTGTAGTTGGCGCAGATGGTGTAGGTATTGGCCTTCTTGTTCTTTTCTACGGTAATTCCGCTCAATTCCATCTTAGGGTTCTTCCATGCCTTGAATTTCTTCTGCATTCCCGCACCCATGTCGTTATCTGTAGGAGCACGCCAGAAGTTTGGCTTCAAGGTTCCGCCTTCGCCGAGGAATGACTTGCCCTGATAGGTGTATTCAGAGATAAGACCGGTTGTGCGGTTTACCTTTACTGTCAGGTCGGCTGTTGAAACGGTAATGTCCTGTTCGCCCTTCTTGTCTGTGAACTTGGTCTTCACCTTCTTGCCGTCCTGAGCCTTAGCCAATTTGTCTGAACAATGACCGCAGCACTTTTTCTCCTTTACCACCAGCTGGTTGTAGGCAACAATCTGTCCTGCTTCCATCAGCGGCTCTGCTTTCTTCAGGCGGAAGTCGATGTTGAGGAAAATCTCCTTGCCCTTTGCCTGGGTGAGGTCGTAAGGGAGGGTGAAGGTCTTGGTCTGATGAGGGGCTACGTCGATGTCGGCGATGGTGCCGTTCTGTGTCTCCACGCCATCTTCGATGAGACTCCATGCCAAAGCATAGTTGCTCAGATCACGGAAGAAGTTTTCGTTATATACGTTCACTTCGCCCTTGGCTGCATCCTTCAGGGTAGCCCAGATGTTCTGGTACTGGTAGGCTACCTCGTAGGCATGAGGATTGAGCTGGCGGTCTGGACCGATGATACCGTTGCAGTTGAAGTTGTTGTCGCTTGGGTCATAACTGTTGTAGTCGCCACCGTAGCAATATTCTATCTTGCGGAGCTGCTCATTGCTCATCTTCTCAGGATTCTTGATGGTCATCGGCTTCAATACCTTGCGGTGCAAGCCCTGGTCAACGAAATCCCAGTCGAAACCACCTTGGAAGATAGGATATTTGCGTACCAGATCCCAATATTCTTTCAGATTACCGCCCGAGTTACCCATCGTATGGTTGTACTCGCATTGTATGAGCGGCATCTTGCTATTTGGGTTCTTGCAGTAATTCTCGCAGTTCTTTACAGAATAATACATTGGGCAGAAGATGTCTGTGCCTTCTCCCTGGCGAGCCTGCTCATACTGTACAGGGCGGCTCTGGTCCTGTGATTTCACCCACTTGTAAGCCTGGAGGAAATTGTCGCCCATCACGGTCTCATTACCCAAACTCCATGTCACAACAGAAGGATGATTGAAGTAGATAGAGACATTATGCTGGTTGCGCTCCATAATCTGTTTGGCAAACATCGGTTTCTTGGCAGCAGCATCATCGCCATACTGGAAACCGTGACTCTCCTGGTTGGCTTCTGCTACGAGGTAGATTCCGTATTCGTCGCAGAGATCATACCAGCGTGGGTCATCAGGATAGTGGCAGGTACGAACGGCGTTGATGTTCAGGCGCTTCATGATCTTGATGTCCTGAATCATGCGTTCCAAGCTTACTACATATCCTCCGTCTGGGTCGATTTCATGACGGTCGGCACCCTTGATGAGTACAGGCTGGCCATTCACGAGGAATTGCTTGTTCTTGATTTCCACCTTGCGGAAACCTACCTTGACAGGAGTGATGCTTGCTGATTTTATGTTGCCATTCTTCAGCGCACTTGAGAGGGAAACCTGAAGGGTATATAAATAAGGTGTCTCTGCATTCCACTTGTGTGGATTCTCTACGTTCATCGTAATGTTGGCTGTTCCGTTCTTTGCCAATCCTGTAGCTGTAGCCACCTGCTTGCCCTCTTTGTCGAAGAGGATGAAGTTCAGCTTGCCTGTTCCCTTTACCTTGGCAGAGATGTTGAGTACGCCATCCTTGTAGTTGTTGACGAGGTCTGGAGTCACACGGATATCCTCCAAATGCAACTTGGCATCACGAGCGAAGAGATAGCATTCACGAGCCACACCACTCAGGCGCCAGAAGTCCTGGTCTTCATCCCATGAACCGTCACACCAGCGGAAGGTCTGGAAGGCAATCAGATTCTTGCCCTTCTTCAGGTATGGAGTGATGTCGAATTCGGCAGCTACCTTACTGTCTTCTGCATAACCGACAAACTTGCCGTTTACATAGAGATAGATGTTGGAAGTAACGCTACCGAAATGAGCTACAACCTGCTTGCCATCCCAGTTGGCAGGGATGTCGATGATACGGCGGTAAGAACCTACGTGGTTGTCCTTGGTAGGAACTGCAGGAGGTTGCTGGTCGAAATGTCCGCGCCATCCGAAGCCCACATTTACGTATTCAGGAACTCCGAATCCGTTCATCTCCCAGATACCAGGCAGATTCATGGTCTTCCAGTTGGAGTCGTCGAGGTCAACCTTGTAGAAATCGGTAGGGCGCTGGTCGGCATTCTCTACCCAGTTGAATTTCCATGTTCCTTCCAATGACAGATAATTCTTGCTCATGGTCTTGTTGACTTGCGCGAGATCTCTGCTCACCAGTTTGCCTCCCTCTTCATATACCATATCCTCTGGGGAATAGGTGAAGAAGTTGGTGTGCAACGGAAAACGATTGATGGCATTCACCTGCAGGTCGTGCCATTCGGTATAGCTTGGTTGTTGGACTGTCGCCGCATTCAACGACTTAATGGCAGCTTTCGGTTTCTTCATACCAAAGGTTGCCATTGCCAAACTTGCCATACCTAATGTAATGAAAAGTCTTTGTCTCATAATTATAGGTTGGTTTTATTATTAGAAATGTTGTTTATTTCGTAGCCAGATACTTGTCGTATTCGCAAGCAACGAGGAGCATAGCGCCCACTCCGAAGTTAGCCTGAGAATTGGCATCAACGGTTTGTCCTGGAATGGCACGCTCGCCGATAGGTTGTACGTAGCCCACCTTGCCATCTTGCTGAACGGCGGTCTCTGTGAGATAGGTCCAGGCGCGTTCGATGGTCTTCTTGTATTCTTTCTTGACTAAGAATCCGTTGTTTACACCCCAAAGCATACCATAGGTGAAGAAGGCAGTACCGCTGGTCTCTGGTCCTGGCGCATGATCAGGATCCATCATAGAACGGGTCCAGTAACCCTCTGGCTGCTGGATTTCTGCCACAGCCTTAGCCAATTTCTGGAACTTATCTACGAAGAACTGATAGTGCTTGTAGTCCTTTGGCATATCCTGGAGCACCTTAGCCAGACCTGCGAGAACCCAGCCATCACCACGAGCCCAGAAGTCTTTCTTTCCGTTGGCACTCTTGTGCTTTGGATAAACGTACTTGCCATCACGGAAATAGAGGTTGGTCTCCTTGTCGAGCATAATCTCATCGGTGGTGAGGAGGTTATCGTAAAGCTTGTCGAGATACTTGGTATCGCCCGTCAACTTGTACATTTTTGTCATTACCGGCATTACCATATAGAGGGCATCGCTCCACCACCAGTAGTCTGTAGGTTCAGAGTAAGCCTCGTAGTGCATTACCTCTTTGGCACGCTTCACCATATATTCTGATGCTGCGGCATTTCCCTTGGCTGCCTCGATGTTATAGAGGTCGATGTAGGTCTGGAAGCAAATCTGCCAGTCACCGAAGAGAACGTGATCTTTTCCCTCGCCGTATGGCTTGTACTTCCACTTGGCTGGGTTTGCCTCTGTAGCACCGGTCCAGTCGTTGTGTTCAGCCCAACGGATAGAGTAGTCGAGCATCTTCTGATCCTTCAGCATCTTATATACCTCCATGTTTCCGGTATGATAAGCGGCATTATCCCAGAAGGCACGAACCTCTGCCTTATTATTGGTCTGCCAGTAGGTGTTCACCTTCTTGATGAGTTCCACTACTTGTTCGTGGTCCCATTTTTTGGAAGACTTCACTTCCTTCTTGTTCTGTTTCTTGACCTTAGCGGTCTTCTTGACTGGCTGCGCTGCATTCAAAGGCAAAGCCAAGGCTGCAGCAGCCAGCATCATCATTATCTTGCGCATTACAATTTATTCATTAATAATTATTCATTATAAATTACCATTTGTCCTTTGTAACAATATCATCCTTCCACTGATGATCCTTAGGGAACTGCTGATTGCTCCAAGCCTTTACCTGGGTCCAAGGCTGAGCTGCATCTGTCCAGAATGGGTGATCGGCAGGCAAGCCGAGAGGCATGAAGGCGAGGGTTGTCATATAGAGCGAACCGTTGTTGGTGTACCAGTCGGCAACGTTTTTCTGGCTGTTTCCACAGAAACCGATAGAGAGATAACCCTTCTCATTGAAGTTGTTCTCCTGGTCGAACATGCGATGGAGCACCTTGGTTAGCGCGGCACGAACCTGACCATTACTCAAGTCCTTAGGCAGTTTCTGATACCATGCCATCAAAGCCAGCGGCTGCATCGTAGCCATACGATAAGGAATACTTCTTCCGAATGCAGGGAAGGTTCCCTCAGGAGAGATGAATCTTTCGAGAATGATGCTGTACTTCTGACAGCGCTTCAACTCTCTGTCATAATACTTCTGATAGTCGAGACGGGAATTCACCTTGGCATCCACCATCGCCTGGAGAGTTTCCAGATACATAGGATGGAACACATAGCTGCTGTAGTAATCGAATGCGAACGAAGGACCATCCGCATACCAGCCATCACCCACATACCACTCCTCTACCTTGCGGCAGGCAGAATTGACGCGATATTCATCGAAATCGCCACCAGCCTTTGCCATGAAACTCTCGATGGTTGAAGAGAAGAGCAACCAGTTGGTATAAGGAGGGTCGATGTGGCGGAGCTTGGCAAACTCCTTCAGGTATCGCTGCTTGGTCACCTCATCGAGAGGCTTCCAGAGCGTATCGTAAGCACGGAGGAAACTCTCAGCTATATAAGCTGCATCTACCAGGTTCTGACCGCCGATGCCCCAGCAGAGATAGTCAGGACTCTGAGGGTCAACGGCATTCTTGTAAGAAGCCAACGCCCATTCACGCAGCTGCTTGCGCTGCTTGCCCTCGGCTGTGGCATCATCCGGAAGAGTGAGCCATGGAGCCACACCTGCCATCAGTCTGCCGAAGCACTCCATATAGAGCACCTTCTTGTTGCGGTTGTCGAAGCTAGGACTGAACTCTGTCTGCATATTCTTCTGCAACTCGCCCTTAGCCATGTTCTCCAGAACAGGCTGAGCCATCTTATAGGCAAGCGAGCACCAATATTGGCGGTCGCTCTGCTGAACTGCCTTCTTTTTGGCAGAGATTCCCATAAATGGAACCAGAGCCAGGACGAGCGTCATCATGATACTTTTAAATATATAATTCATAGATAGTTGTATATTGTTTGTTGTTATTAATAATTTTAAGTTGAAAGTTGCCGGTAGCCTCAGCTAAGCAACTGCAAATATATGAAAATTAAGTTAGAAACAAGCAGAGCGACCGTATTTTTTATTGTTTTTTCAACACCGGAGCATCATTTTCCCAAGAAATAGGTACCCACAAGTGTCTGCTGTCACTCAAGTGCTTTGGATTCCACATATCTGCCATGAACACATAGTCGGCACCATGAAACATCTTTTTCTGGGCAGCAGTTTTCACCATGAGCATTGATATGCTTGCCGGTATTTTATTAAGTTAGTGTTTCGTCTGATTGTTAATATCTGGTTGCAAAGATATAAAAAATCCTATATAAAATAGGTATAGAAATCATTAAAAAGGGTTCATTAATCGTTAAAAACACAATTATTTGTCAGTTTTTGCACTATTTTCGCCTAAAATGAATTCTCATGGTTCTCTTGTCAAAAGTGATTTCCGGGGTGTCTAAGAAGTGGGAGAGTGCACCCTTGTCTGCCAATTCCTGGGGAGTTCCTACGGATAAGACGGAATTGCCTGCTTCTATCTTGTCATGATGATCTTCTTCGTTGTGATTTTCTGTTTTCTCCTGATTGGCTGAAAGTTTCTCCATGAGCCAGATTTTGTCTGCCAGTTGCAGGGCGATTTCTACATCATGAGTAGAAATGAGGATAGACTTCTGGAGTTGATGGGCCAGTCGCTTGAGCATGAGGAGGGTTTCCACCTTGCTTGGAAAATCAAGAAAGGCGGTTGGTTCGTCCAGCAGGATAATGGGGGTCTGCTGGGCTAAGGCTTTGGCTATCATTACTTTCTGGCGTTCTCCATCGCTTAAAGTATTGAATATGCGACCTCTGAGGTGTTGGATTCCTACTTCATGAATGGCTTCGTTCACTATCTTCTGGTCTTCCTGAGAGAGTGATCCCCAGAAATTAGAATAAGGAGAGCGCCCCAAGCCGATGATTTCTTCTACCTTCAGATGGATGTCGTCCATTTGAGCGGTTAGAACTACGCTGATGGATTTTGCCAGTTGCTTTTGGGAAAACATGCTGACGGATTGGAGATGATCAGATTCTGAAGTTTTCGATAAGAGTATGTCTCCTTCCAAAGGCGGTTGGAAGGCTGAGAGTGTACGTAGCAAGGTCGATTTACCAGTTCCATTCGCACCTATCAGACAGGTGAGTTCGCCACTTTGCAGAGAGGCGTTGATATTTTGGGCTACAATTCGATTCTGACCGCTCGAATGATAGCCGATAGTTGTATTTTTTAGAATGATAGTTTTCTTCATCTCGCTTCTTTGACTTTATGAAATAACCTTCTCGCTTTTTGTGCTCTCAAGTGCAAAATTACGATTTTTGATTTGATAATAGCCACACTCGGGATAAAAATAACCAACTTTAACGCATTCGTTTCGATTGATGCTAAGCCATTTTATCTCATGGACATCCATTGCTTATTTCAATTTATCTCATGGACATCCATTGCTTATTTTATAAAGTTTAAAAGTTTATTTCATAAAAATCCGAATCTTTCAAATAATAATTCCCCAAAAAATGCGTTTTATTTCTATATATATTAAAAGTAAAGAATCAAAAATGGAACAAACTTCTCCTATACAGGCTTTATTGCAGCAACGCACTCTTCTTCAGTTGGAGTATTATACTGAAAAGGAGGCTTTTCGCAAACTGACGGAACAAATCGGCATGCGACGCAAGGTGAAACGTGGTGACGCTTGGTTTCCACTACGTATAGGCAAAAGCTTCTATAATTCGCTCAATCAAAAATCCATAGAGGTGTTCCGTACCTCCGATGAAGAGATCGACCACAATTTTGAGTTCGGACGACCTGTCATGTTCTTTCAGGTCAAGAATCATCCAGGGGAAATTTTTTCCCATGCTTCATTCAAAAGTGCAGCTTCTTCCTCTCCAAGTGCAATGTCCTCATCTCAAAACACAAAATCTTCGTCTCAAGGTGCAGCGTCTTCCTCTTCTGCTTCCAATCCCAAGAGCATTAAATATTTCTCCTTTACCGGTACGGTCAGCTATGTGGATGGTGACAGAATGGTGATTAATGTGCCTGATTCTGTTTCCTTGCTTGACTTGCAGACAGAAGAGCCCATCGGCGTGCAGTTGTCCTTCGATGAAACGAGTTATAAACTGATGTTTGAAGCGCTCGACCGTACGATGAAGGCAAAGAATAACCGTCTGGCTTATCTGCGAGACCTTTTCTATTCTCATCAGAAAGCAGGCAGGTTCTCCTTTGAACCCATGAAGTTCCCTTGGCTTAATCCTACCCAGGAAAGAGCCGTGAACGAGGTGCTCTGGGCAAAGAATGTGGCCATCGTGCATGGACCTCCGGGAACGGGAAAGACGACGACTCTGGTAGAAGCTATTAATGAAACCCTGATGAGGGAGAGCCAGGTATTAGTGTGTGCACAGAGCAATATGGCGGTGGATTGGATTTCAGAGAAACTCGTGGATAGAGGCATCAACGTGCTTCGTATCGGCAATCCGACAAGGGTCAACGACAAGATGCTCGGTTTTACCTATGAGCGACGTTTTGAAAGCCATCCTGATTATCCGCAACTCTGGGCGATACGCAAGGCTATCCGCGAATTGCGCTCCAACCGCAAGAAAGGAAGTGAGAGCTTTCATCAGAAGATGGACCGACTGAGAAGCCGTGCTGCCGAGATAGAAATCCGTATTAATGCAGAACTCTTTGGCGAGGCACGTGTCATCGCCTGTACGCTTGTGGGTTCCGCTCATCGTCTGCTGGAAGGCATGAAGTTCGGCACCCTCTTTATCGACGAGGCTGCACAGGCGCTGGAGGCAGCCTGTTGGATTCCGATGAGAAGAGCCAACAGGGTAATCTTAGCGGGCGACCATTGTCAGTTGCCGCCTACGGTGAAGAGCATCGCTGCGTTGAGAGCTGGACTGGGCAAAACCCTGATGGAGCGTATTGCAGAAAACAAGCCTGAGGTAGTGACTCTCTTGAAGATACAGTACCGCATGAACGAGGAAATCATGCGATTCTCCAGCGACTGGTTTTATGGAGGTCAGGTGGAGAGTGCGCCGCAAATCAAATATCGCAGCATTCTCGATTACGACCATCCGATAACGTGGATTGATACTTCAAACGAGGAGAATCAGATAACGATAGAAGGAGAAGATGCTCCTGAGGATTCTGCTTCCACATCATCTTCTGTATCTGCAGCCAACCAAAATTCTGATTTGAACTTCAAGGAACAGTTTGTGGGCGAGAGTTTCGGCCGTATCAACAAGGCGGAAGCTGAACTCACCCTGCTTACCTTGGCGGAATACTTCACGAAGATAGGCAAGCAACGTGTATTGGGCGATAGTATCGACGTAGGCATCATTTCGCCTTATCGTGCCCAGGTGCAGTATCTGAAGAAACTCATCAAGAAGTATGAGTTCTTCAAGCCTTACCGCCGCCTCATCAGCGTCAACACGGTAGATGGTTTCCAGGGACAGGAGCGCGATGTGATTCTCATCTCCCTGGTGCGTTCCAACGATGAAGGACAGATAGGATTCCTGAAAGACCTCCGCCGCATGAACGTGGCGATGACGAGAGCCCGCATGAAGCTCATCATCCTCGGCAATAAAGACACGATGACCCAGCATCCTTTCTACAAGAAACTGTGGGAGTATGTGGAAGGGCTCAATAATGATGAATAAGGACAAAGTTCGTGTAAAAAAAGAAAAAAGATAAGATTATGTTACAACGAGATTATATCCAGCGGTTGATCCGCGAGTTTATGGCGGCACTCGAAAGAATGCTCGAAAAGAAAGAGGTGGAGGTGAGACGTGAGAAGATTAAGGAACTCTACAATCAATACGTAGGTCCTTACGCCTTCTACAGCATCGCCACCATCGAGGACGTGATGAAGGCAATGGCAGGAATAGAGGACGAGGAGAAGCGACTCTCCAAGATGGACATGCTTGCCGAACTCTATTATCACGAGGCTGATATGGTGGGACAGCCCACAAGAGACGAACTCCTGAACAAGGCGTTCATGCTCTTCGATTATGTGGAAGCCCACGGAGATACGTTTTCCATCGAGCGCCGCAATAAAATGGCACAAATCAAACAGAAAGTGGGAAATGAACTCTACTAATGACATGACTGTAGGCTCGCCTTTGCGAGCCATCATCAAATTTGCTATTCCGCTGATTCTAGGCTACATCCTTCAACAGATGTATCTCATCATCGATGCCGCCATCGTGGGAAGATGGATTGGCGTGGGAG
>ERZ1031719.233-NODE-233-length-26250-cov-16.875091_pt1 | contig 26250 bp, 45 predicted proteins | sample MGYA00516702_ERZ1031719 | MGnify/ENA primary metagenome ERZ1031719 (study PRJEB33719, sample SAMN04261227) | wastewater metagenome | biome: rural village; feature: human; material: feces | host: Homo sapiens | place: El Salvador | collected 2013-01-07 ...
GGTGGTACGGTGACAGTCATTTCCCAGACAGGCGGCAACATGATCGTCAATGTCAAGGATTCCAGGGTTGCCATTGGAAAAGATATGGCGAACAAGATTATGGTATAGACATAGGCAATGCTATGATGAACTATACAGAGAAGGAGCAGAGTATGAAGACATTAAAGGAAGTTGCCTGCGGGCAGACTGTCAAGGTGAAGAAGCTGACAGGAGAGGGTCCGGTCAAGAGACGTATCATGGATATGGGTATCACCAAGGGTGTGGATATCTATGTAAGAAAGGTTGCACCGCTTGGAGATCCGGTAGAGGTCACGGTCAGAGGATATGAGTTGTCCCTGCGTAAGGCTGATGCGGAAATGATCGAAGTCGAGTAATTTTTTTTGATAATAGGTTAGCACGAACTAATCAAAATCGGAGAAAATGATAAAAGAAAGATAACGCAGACAAATCGCTGCGGGAAAAGAGGAGCAGAAAATGGCAGTTAAAATTGCATTAGCAGGTAACCCGAACTGCGGTAAGACAACACTGTTTAACGCGCTTACGGGTTCCAACCAGTTCGTAGGTAACTGGCCGGGTGTTACAGTCGAGAAGAAGGAAGGTAAACTGAAGGGACATAAGGATGTCACCATCATGGACCTGCCGGGTATCTATTCCTTATCTCCGTATACCCTGGAGGAAGTGGTAGCAAGAAATTACCTGATCGGTGAGCGCCCGGATGCGATCATCAATATCGTGGATGGCACGAACATCGAGCGTAACCTTTACCTCTCCACACAGATCATGGAGCTTGGTATTCCGGTTATCATGGCTGTCAACATGGTTGATATCTTAGAGAAGACCGGTGAGAAGGTACATATCGACAAGCTCAGCCAGAAGCTTGGATGTGAGGTTGTTGAGATCTCCGCATTGAAGGGAACCGGCATCACGAAGGCCGCAGAAAAGGCAGTGGCACTTGCACAGCAGAAGGGTGTGGTAACTCCGGTACATGAATTCTCGAAAGAAGTTGAAGATGTGATCCATGAAGTGGAAGCAAAGCTTGGATCAAGTGTAGATGAGGCGCAGAAGAGATTCTTCGCTATCAAGCTCTTAGAGCGCGATGACAAGATCGGCGAGCAGATGAAGAGCATTCCGGATGTGTCTTACGAGATCAAGAAGCTGGAGGATGCATTTGATGATGATACCGAGAGTATCATTACCAATGAGCGTTATGTATATATTTCTTCCATCATCGGCGAGTGCGTGACAAAGCCGAAGAACAGCCAGAAGCTGTCCACATCGGATAAGATCGACCGTGTAGTAACCAATCGCTGGGCTGCAATCCCGATCTTCGCCGTAGTCATGTTCTTAGTTTACTATGTATCTGTTACTACAGTCGGAGCCATCCTGACCGACTGGACCAACGATACCCTGTTCGGCGAGTGGATCATTCCGGGCGCACAGTCACTGCTTGAGAATGCAGGTTGTGCAGCATGGCTGACAGGTCTTATCGTAGACGGTATTATCTCCGGTGTCGGAGCCGTACTTGGTTTCGTACCGCAGATGCTTGTGCTTTTCTTATTCCTGGCATTCTTAGAGTCCTGTGGATATATGGCACGTGTTGCATTTATCATGGACCGTATCTTCCGTAAGTTCGGTCTCTCCGGTAAATCTTTCATCCCGATGTTAATCGGCAGCGGATGTGGTGTGCCGGGTGTCATGGCTTCCAGAACGATTGAGAATGACCGTGACCGTAAGATGACAGTTATGACAACCACCTTTATTCCGTGTGGTGCAAAGCTTCCGATCATCGCATTGATCGCAGGTGCATTCTTTGACAATGCAGGATGGGTTGCATGGAGCGCATATTTTGTAGGAGTTGCAGCAATCGTATGCTCCGGTATTATCTTAAAGAAGACAAAGATGTTCGCTGGTGATCCGGCACCGTTCGTTATGGAACTTCCGGCATACCACTGGCCGACCGTCGGCAACGTTCTCCGCAGCATGTGGGAGCGTGGATGGTCCTTCATCAAGAAGGCAGGTACCATCATCACATTATCTACCATCATCCTGTGGTTCTTAATGAACTTCGGATGGGCAGACGGATCCTTCGGAATGCTTGATTTCGGCGATCTGGAAGGTGCGGCACTTGAGGCAGCACAGGCTGAGTGTGTTCTTGCAAAGATCGGTTCCGCAATCGCATGGATCTTCACACCGCTTGGATGGACACAGGGCGGCAACGGCTGGAAGATGGCAGTTGCAGCAGTCAGCGGTCTGATCGCAAAAGAAAACGTCGTTGCAACATTCGGTATGCTGTTCGGTTTCGCGGAAGTGGCAGAAGATGGTGCAGAGTTCTGGGGTAACCTGGCAAGCGTTATGACACCAATCGCAGCATATGGCTATCTGGTATTTAACCTCTTATGCGCACCGTGCTTCGCAGCTATGGGAGCAATCAAGAGAGAGATGAACAATACAAAGTGGTTCTGGTTTGCAATCGGATATCAGTGTGGTCTGGCTTACATTGTTTCCATGTGCATCTACCAGATTGGTACACTGATCACAACCGGACATTTTGGATTCGGTACAGTCGTAGCATTCCTTTGTGTGATCGGATTCATTTATCTGCTGTTCCGTCCGTACAAGGAGAGCGAGACTTTGAACGTAAACGTAAAGAGTGCTGTAAAGGCAAAGTAATTCGGCAGAAAGCGGGGGATCGATATGGGAACATTTGTTGTAGGAGCAATTTTGGTAATCGTTGTGTGCCTGATCGTGCGCAGCATGATTCATGACAAAAAGAACGGAAAATCCCTGCAGTGCGGCGGCGATTGTAAAAACTGCGGAGGACATTGTTCTTAAATTGATAGCAGGCATTTTCTTCGGACTGATGTTCGGACTGGGAGGACTGGGTTCAGCTTTCTTCGGATGGCTAGCCGACAAGACCAGTATTGAGTTCATCTTCCAGGTGAGTGCCTTCCTGCCATTGCTCGGCATCATTGCAGGATTCTTGCCGAATACCCAGAAGAAAAGCGTTGAAGAATACCCAATGAAGGCAAGCAGACACCGATGAGAGGGTATCCGGTATTTATATTAATCTCCTTTCCTACCAATTCAGTACCCAACTGGCATTGGAGTATTTTCCAATAGTCTCAGCATCCTTGTGGCCGGTTGGTGCAAAGCATCAGAAAAGCATTCCCCTACTTCCAGCAGTAATCAATGCCTCGCTTCTCGCACTCTCCTCGCAAGGCGGCAAGGAAGTAACTGCGCTCGCTGCCCCAACCACGAACCTTGCGCTCGTGATTCACGGTCTGCTTCAAACGCTCATCGCTGTATGCGGCAAAACGGGCAGCATACTCTGAAATTCTTGACTCGGCATAGCCTGCATCAACAGTTGATGTCTCAGCATTAGATGCCTTAATTGTTGAAGACTCGGCATTAGCTGCCATTACACTCTCATTGTTCTTTAAATCTGAATTTGGATTCATAAAGATAGTAGATAGCCCACTTTAAGCTATCTGTTACCTAATGTATATCAAATGTATATCTAAACTTTTAGTTATCAACGCTTTACCTTTTCGGAAAATTAATTATCCGAAAGCTTAATATACATTACCTATACATTTGATACGTGTTAGTTTTGTTACTATTTTGTTACCCAAAACTTGCGAGTAACAAAAAAAATGCTTATCTTTGCAGCAAATTTATAAAAGAAAGGCTTATGGGAAGGAAGAAAACAATCGAAAAAGAACCTGTCACTATCAGATTCAAGGAACTTGCCAACGGAAACAAGAGTGTCTATCTGGACATCTACAAGGATGGCAAGAGAATCTATGAGTTCCTGAAACTCTACATCGTACCAGAGGTGGGTAGAGGTAAGGCAGAGGCAAGAAGAAAGAATGCTGAAACTATGGCTACCGCCAATGTTATCAAGGCACAGAGAGTACTGGACATCAAGAATAGCATTTCGGGCATCATATCCGTCAAGAGCAAGATGAAGCTCATGGATTGGATAGACAACTTCAAGACTTATAAGATGAAGACATCGCAGTCTCCAAGCCGCATCGCAGCACAGATAGAATGCACCCGAAAGCAACTCATCGCCTACAAGGGAGATAACATCAAGCTATCTAGCATTGACAAGAAGTATTGTGTGGGATTCATTGAGTTCCTGAACAACACCAAGAAGAGTAATGGAGAGCCGCTTTCCAGCTACACCAAGATTATGTATTGCAACCACCTCAATGAAATGCTCAGCAGAGCCGTGAAAGGTGGGATGATATACAAGAATCCATTCAGCGAGGTGGATAAGCGAGAAAAGCCGAAGAAACCTGAAACCAGCAGGGTTTTCTTGGATATTGAAGAGGTGAAGAAACTGGCAGAAACAGAATGCAAGGTTCCAGTTATCAAGCAGGCATTCATGTTCTCCTGCTTTTGCGGTTTGCGTATCTCCGACATCAGGAGACTGAAATGGTCAGACATCAGGGAAGTGACCAACGAGGACGGAACCAAGTCATGGCATCTTTCTATCATACAGAAGAAGACCAACAAGATGGTTTCCTACAATCTGTCAGGCAAGGCTATAGAATGGTTGCCTGAGCAGGACGGAAACGAGTTTATCTTCAATGGTATGGGATGCGAACAGACGGTTCTTACTCATATCAAGGTATGGGCAGCGAACGCTGGCATCAAGAAGGACATCACCTTCCATACTGCAAGACATACCTTCGGAACCATGATGCTTACACTGGGAGCAGACATCTACACCACCAGCAAGTTAATGGGGCACACAAGAATAGCCACCACCGAGATATATGCCAAGATTATAGACAAGAAGAAGAATGATGCAATGGGACTCATTGATAAGTTCTTCGACAAGTAACAGAAAAGGCACCGAGATTCTTTCCCGATGCCTTTTCTTTATATCATTTTTCCTTCATAATGTACAACCGTCTTATATTTAGACGAACCAATATATATATCAACGATATACTTATCACCATTCTTCTTGATTAAGTAAAAACTATCAGAAGAGCCATCTGTCAAGTTGCATTTTCTGTAGTTATCAACTAACTCAAAATAATCTAAATACTCGTCTGTCTCAACGAAATATATCTTTTCACCAATCGGGACTTTGTACCAAGTATAACCGAAAGAAATATAAGTTCCATCCTTCTTGGAACCTATACGAAAATCTGTTTCGTTTTCAATCGCAAATTTATCAATCTGATGTCTGACACCAGCAACCTCAATGTAGTTTGAGGTCAATCCAACCTCTTCACCAGAATCCTTGCTGCATGATACCAGCAGCAAGACAAACATCATAAAACACAAAATCTTCTTCATATCTCACACATTTAAATTAATAACATATCTTGCAAGGAGTTCTACCCATACCCTCAGCTTCCTCCTCACTTACCTCTTCTATTTCTCCTGAGCAGCGAGAGAGACCACGGCAATCAGGGTCGCTATGATACTTGGTAGAAGTTTCTCCTGTACAAATGTATACACTTTCATCAAGATTATCATAAGACTCTATATCGCTTTCTGTTTTTGAAGGTTTTTCTTCTCCAAAAATAGCCCGATAGTCTTCTTCACTAAGAGAGTTAATCAAATCTTTCTCTCTCCTTCCGTATAACTTCAAAGATAAATCTGAGTTTTCCTTTTTCAAAGAATCAATTATCTTATCTTTCATTTTGATTGTATCTCTTGCTAAAGATAATTTCTTAGGAAGTTCCTTTCTGCTTAAAGTAACACTACCAGAAACAATCCAAAGACCAAACAAGCATAAAGGTACTAAATAGAATGCCAAACATCCGCAGAAATTTTCTACTCCATTAGATAATGTAAGTTTCCTGTAAATCAGATAAACGATATAACCTATAAATACCGCCATTCCTAACGTAGAGAATATACACACAAGTAGCTCCATACCTACCACATTTTAATTATCCGACATTTGCTTGTCTCATACCACCGCCCAAGATAGACAATAGCTGGTCGTAGCGTTTCTCCAGTTCCTCATACTTCGCCTTCCATACAGAATCATCCTGATGAGACTCATCACCAAGAACCTCATGCTTAGGCTCCTCAGCTACCATATAAGACACCTCTTCCACATCGCCTTCTTTATGATACATAGTACCAACACCACGTATTACCCACTCGGCAGATACGTCAGGGAAGACGGAAAGAACCTTTGCTACTACATTTGCAGACAAGGCACGTTCACCCTTCAACTGCGTGTTAAGGGTAGTTTGAGACATTTCGACTAACTTCGATAGAGCATTAACCGAAACTTGCTTATCATCTAAAATTAGCATAATTCGCTGATAAATAGTCATTTCCATACATTTTACATTTATAAACCATACTTAATTAATCATAATCGGTTAATAATTTCTTGCTAAAAATTTGGTAGATTAGCAAGAAATGACTACCTTTGCAACCGTTAATAACAAGTTGCTATATATTTAAAAGCAAAAGTACAACAAAAAATTAAGTTATGCAAGTAAAAAAGATAAAAATTATCAAGGTTCCACCTAAAATGGGTAAAAAACTTGCTGAGCGGTATGGTTGTCGAAGGGAAACAATATACAACGCTCTAAGTTTTAGGAGCCAGAGCAAGCAATCCGAAGACATCAGGCAGGCTGCTTTGAATGAGTTCGGAGGAGTTGAGACGGACAAGGTCTTGTTCTACTAATAATAAAGAAGGAGGTTATATGACTGGAATTGTTTACCGAGGTAAAAGCAACCAACCTCTAACAAATAGCAAACTGGTTGCTGAGGTCTTTGAAAAGCCTCATGATAATGTCCTCAAAGCAATAAGGAAGATACTTCAAGGGGGTATCGTTAAAAATGACGAGACCCCGATGTTTGAGGAAACGACCTACATCAATGAGCAGAACAAACAGAGTTATCCTATGTTCATTATGAACCAAGATGGTTTCACTCTGCTGGCAATGGGATTCAATGGTAAGAAGGCGATGGAGTTCAAACTGAAATACATCGAAGCCTTCAACGCTATGAAGAGACAGATTGAGCAATCCAAGCCATCCGTCCCTCAGAACTATCTCGAATCTCTCAAATCTCTTGTCAAGGCTGAGGAGGAGAAACAACAACTAGCTTTGGAGAACAAGCAGCAGCAAGCAACCATCCTCACAATCAGCAAGGAGAACATGGAACTGGGTAACAAGATTACCGAAATGCTGCCAAAGGTCAGCTACTACGATAAAATCTTGCAGAGTAATGCCACCATGACCGTCACCCAGATAGCACAAGACTACGGAATGAGTGCCATGAAGCTGAATAAAGAACTGGAAACGATGAAGATTCAGCATAAGGTTCGAGGTCAGTGGATATTGTACGGAAAGTTCCTCACTGGTGGCTACGTTCACAGCAGAGCGGTAGATATACTAAGAAGTGATGGTCGGCACGATGTGAAGTACAACACCGAGTGGACAACGAAAGGAAGAATCTTCCTTTATGAATCACTCAAAGCGAAGGGCATTCTCCCCTTAATAGAGCAGGAGAACACTCCCAGCGATAAGGGCACTGGTGGAACAGAGCCAGCCAAGGCAGCTAGTGCCAGTCAACAAACCATCAAATTCGACTGATATGATAGACCCAGAGATAAAGGAGCAGCTAGACCGCATCGAGCAGTATTCGCTGATAGCAGCAAAAAATGTGCTCAACATCAAAGAAGCTGCAATCATACTAGGCATGACGGTTCGAGGAGTAAGGGAAAATGTCAGAAAGCACATACTCCCCTGCTACAAGCCAAATATCAACCTACTCTACTTCAAGAAGAGCGAGTTGGAAGACTGGATGATGCAGAACCGCAGCAAGAGCATGGCAGAGATAGAATCAGAGGCAGCAGCCTATTGTGTAACCCATTAAACAGATAAACTTATGTTCGCAGATATTATGTTCGTGGCATCTATAGCCATGTTTGTCCTCGTAATCAAGGAAATCCGCTCCTACTTCAAGGAGGTAGGCAAGTAGATATAAGGAGATTGAACCTCACAAGTTAAATTTAGTATTAAATTATTAATATGTTGTCTTACAATGTTTCAGCCATCGAATTTTCATTCGGTAAAGAGCAGAGGTTTTTTGGAGTTTGCTACTCCCAGTCTCCACAAGTGATAAAAGTAGTCATTTTTTTACTCATGTTTTTAAGTTAGTTAAATTGTTGATTAGCCAGCGCAAGTAACTCAGTTGGTAGAGTATGAAGGTTCATCTCCTTCGAGGTCGTGGGTTCGAGTCCCACCTTGCGCCCCATATAGCCCGATTCCAAGGCTTTATATCGGATAGGATAAACCTTCCTAGAGAGGTACACGTACCCAAAAGGAGCATCATTAACCACAAATGATGCTTAGACGTGGAAGTGGCAAGTTAATACATACACCCACTGGGTGGAATTTGGAACGCTTGGAGTTCACTTGTGAAGATGCAGACCTCATGCCGTGACCCTTAAAGATAAGGTAGCAGAAAGGTAGAAGCGCACAACTACAAATCGGTTCTAATGCAGCCAGCACGAATGCTTTATTTTGTTCCAGTTTAGTAAATAGGTTAATGGTTCGTAAAAATTTAGATATATCACAATATGTGCGATTACTAGTGCTGGGAGTTCTAAGCCTCCATAAATGCAGAAGAGAACCAAGGAGCGATTCAGCATCCGGCAAGATTGTATAGATGTCGCTCCACGGAGGTGGCAGTTTTAATCATATTCATTTTACTGCCCCTCCTTTTCTAAAGGAAATTGCAATATTGACATGTTGAATTTACCATACAAATTACATTTGCGAGGCGGTAGCGACCGCTCAGGTTAATATGAAAATAACGAACACTCGCCCCACCATTCGTGAGAACCGTGGGGTTTTTAATTTGAACATTTCAAACCATACAATATGAGATATAAAGCAAATAGTTGTCACGATTGTCTGTTCTCGACCATGTGTGACAATCCGAATAAGAACCCAGATGGTGGCTACAGATGCAGCCACTATGAATGGAAGTATCAATAACAACTTAAATACATAAAAGATATGGGTAATTTAGATTATTACAACAAACTCAAAGTCGTTCCTCAGCAGGCACTCAGACAAATTCAGTCAGGAAGACTTAGAGGAAAACACGACATCAACCCAATGTGGCGCATCAAGGCAATGACAGAGCAGTTTGGTGTGTGTGGAATCGGTTGGAAGTACGTAATCACCAAGCAATGGACAGAGACTTTCGGAAGCGAGGTGAAAGCCTATTGCAACATCGACCTCTTTATCAAGGTGAACGGAGAATGGTCTGATGCCATTCAGGGAACAGGAGGTTCGTCAGAAGTATCAATGGAAAGCAAAGGTGCATACGTTTCTGATGAATGCTACAAGATGGCACTCACAGATGCCTTGTCGGTTGCAATGAAGGCACTGGGTGTAGCAGCAGACGTTTATTTCGAGGCAGGAAAGGACATCATAGACATTGATAGCAAGTATGGTGCTCAGGATAGTAGAGCAGCGCAGCAGCAGACACAGACTCAGAATCCAACCGCTCAGGCAGCACAAGCCGCCCAGCAGCCAGCAACACCCCAGTATCACACCAATGACTTGAACGAAGGATTGGCGTACCTTAGCAGATGTGTCAACAAGGACAATCTTGTATGGGTAGTTCAGACATACAAGCCGCTTACCGCCAGCCCTCAGTTCATGCAAGCAGTATCAGCTAAGAAGAAAGAATTAGGATTACAATAATATGACAGCAGAAACAATGAAAATAACCCTGAATGTGCCAAGAGTCACATTCATTGAGGAATCTCATCAGTACTTCATTGGCAAGAAAGAACTTAAAGGAGTAACTGGAACGCTCATCAAGAAAGCATTCCCCGACACCTACAAGAATATCCCTGAATCGGTATTGATGAAGGCAGCAGAACGAGGAGGTCTTATCCACAATACGTTTGAAACCTTCTGTTCCATCTTCGATGCAGACCTCAAACAATACCCGAACCCTACGGAAGAGCTTCTAGCCTTCCATAGTATGTTAGTCGCATACGATTTGCACTATGTAGCATCCGAGTATCTTGTTACAGATGGTGAGAACTTTGCATCTGCCATTGATGGAATCTTTGCCGACAACGAAGGCAACATCTATCTGGTAGATTACAAGACCACCGCCACCCTCCACTACGACAATGTATCTCTCCAGCTATCCATCTATGCCAAATGGTTCGAGGAACAGAATCCCGACTTGAAGGTGAAGGAGATTGTCTGCATGTGGTTTAAGAACGGACAGAGCAAGTTCCAGCCGCTACCTAGGGTAGCAGATTGGCAGATAGACGAGTTAATCAACGCTTATCTCGCTGATGATGCCGACTATCAATATAAGGTAGAGCTTCCTGAGCAGTTCTCGGCACTAGAGCAGGAGTACAGATTGATAACCGCTCGTATGGATGCCCTGAAGATTAAGCAGGATGATTTGAAGGAGCAGATGATGAAGATGATGGAAGCCAACAAGCAGAAATCCATCAAGACCAACATCGGTTCTTACTCTTATGTTGAGAGTACCACTAAGAGAACGCTCGACATGAAACTCTTCAAGGAGAAATATCCAAATGCTTACGAGAAATTAACAAAAGTCAGTATCTCCAAGCCATCAATTAGAATCAAACTTAATTAAGTATAGATATGAACGTAAAGTTTACAGGCAAGATTATTGCAGCAGGGCAAGTTCAAATGGGAACGAGCCAAAACGGAACCCAATGGAGTTCCAAAGAGTATGTTATTGAGGAACTGAATCAGCAGTACCCTTCAAGAGCCGTTATCCAAGTTTACGGTTCAGATAAGATTCAGCAGTTCGGCATCCAAGTAGGTGAAATCATCACCGCCAACATCGGATTGAAGGCACATCAGTCTAGAGACGGACGCTGGTTCAACCAGTTGGACTGCTGGAAGGTGGAACGACCAAATGCCCAGCAGCAGGGACAGATGATGCAGAGTCAGATAGGTCAGGTTCCTCAGCAGCAAGCAGCCAACTACCCACCTCAGCCAGCACCTATCCAGCAGAAGATGCAGCAGTTTCCCCCTCAGGTTAATGCAAGCGGTCAACCTATTCAGCAGAACATTCAATTTGCAGGTGGTCAGCAGGGAAGTGGTCTCCCATTCTAATCATTAATATATAAGGTATGGAAATCCATCTAGTAAGAACCTCCACTGGTCTTCGCCCCTACACGGATGATGATTACGAGGAATTGAAAAAGATAAAGGTTGGTTCCATCGTCAGGGCGAACATAGTTCGACCAAGGAACATCAAGTTTCACCGCAAGTTCTTCTCCCTTATCAGAGCAGCATGGGATTGTCTCACAGAGCAGCAGCGCACAAACTTACGTTCTATAGACACATTCCGTGAAGAGCTTCTGATAACGTCAGGATTCAGCGAACCGCTATACGACCTCAACGGACAGAAGTTCTTGGAGCGAGCCAAGTCTATCTCCTTCGCCAAGATGGATGAGCCAGCCTTCAATGAAGTATATAGTAGATGTCTTGATACCATCCTAACCATTCTCATGGCTAATGGTATTACAGAAGACGAGTTTAATAACATTTTACAAAATTATAGTTGATATGACACGTAGAAACGACAAGCGCAACAACAGACGTAATCGTCAGCGCAACAATGGTAACGATGAAGCAAGTAAGTTTGCATCCATGTTGATGGGTGCTATTATGGGCAAGGCTTTTGATGAAGTCTTCGGTAAGAAGGATGATGGATATTCATCAGGCATTCATGCAGAAGGCATCAGCAATCAGGACATTAACAACATCAACATTGGAAAGGCAACCTTATCTAAGTTGCGCATTCCTGCTGATGGTTCGGCAGTAGAGTACCCTATCCCTGACAACCTCCAGTTCTTCTTCGATGAGGAAGGTAAGTTGATGGTTCGTAAGAAGATTGAAGGAGACGCAGAAGCTCCTAGAAAAGAGGAGGAAAAGCCTATCACTTATGATGATATTTGTAAGGAACTCTTCTTGAATAAGAAGTTTTACTGGAATTATATTAGAAATATCTGTTCTGGCGTAGCAAATGAGGGTAATTACGATGATAATGATAACTGCACCAGTGAGGTTCAGGCGAAACGTTTGAATGCTTTCAACAAGTTGCAGAACATCGCCAAATATCTCAACCATGGTTGGAAACCGAACTTCACAGATGGTACACAAAATTGGTTTATTGCCGAAGAATATTTCGGAGGATATAAAGCCAAGTTTACTTACTCTGGTAATTATGGAATTGTTTTCTTCAAGAGTAAATGCCTTGTAAATGAAGCCATCCGTTTGATGGGTGAAGATTCTCTCAACGACCTTTTCTCAACCGACTGGTAATGGCAAGCTACGCTGAAATCAAGGCAAAGCTACAGCAGGAAGGCAAGAAGATACGCAAGCGTTCATCCTACGATGAGCACAACTTGCAAGCCGAAGAGGTCAGGTATATCCGTGGGGTATATCCTGACCTTGAAGGAGTCTTCTTTGCCATACCAAATGGTGGCAAGCGAACTTCCCGACAAGCCGCATGGCTCAAAGAAGAAGGTATGAAGGCAGGAGTATCTGATATGCTACTCCTGAAGCGCACCTCCCAGTACGGTTTTCTCTGCATAGAGAACAAGACTCCAAAAGGTAGACAGGAACCCGAACAGAAGGTATTCCAGTTTGAAGTAGAACGACATGGTGGCAAGTACATCATTGTCCGCTCTATAGATGAATTTATCCAAGCAATCGACAATTATTTAAATGGTGAACTATGAAACAATTTCAAATGCAATTAATGCCACCATTTGTTCATGGTGAGAACTTAATAGATAGATTTATTGAAGAGTTCAAAGAAAACCAAGAAGAAGAGTTAACGGAAAAAATAATCTCTATCTTGGAATCCAAAGGTTACAAGGTAACACCACCTCCAAAGCAAGTCAAAGACGAATATACCTTTGAACGAGCATGGAACCTTTACGAAAAGAAGGTTGGCTGCAAAGCCAAACTCGAAAAGAAATGGAACTCCATGAGTCTGAAAGACCGCAAGGCAGCTATAGAGTATATTCCTCTCTATGTACTCTCCCAGCCAGACAAGCAGTATCGCAAGAACTTCCAAACCTTCCTTAACCAGCGAGGATGGGAAGACGAACTTATCGGAGCAACACCACCGCCAGCAGCAATAAATGAAAAGCCTTCTGAAATGAGTCAGCTCATCGCTAGAACAAAAGCCGAATTGCAGAATCTTACAGAAGAAGCACAGGACAATAAACTTCGCAAGCGAATATGCGGAATGATTGAAGTCCTAAAGAACGACCCACAAAGTTCATGTAGAATCCCATTGGAGATATATCGTGACAACGGAACAATGGAACGTTTGGGCATCCTGTGGAATCCGTAACATCTACGAAACCGTTTACCACAATGATACAAATTAGCAAGTACAACAAGCAGCATCCCCTCAGAGTCTTCGAGGCATTCGCTGGGTATGGCAGTCAGAGCCTAGCCTTCAAATACCTCAAAGAAAAGCATCCTGAGTTCGACTTCGAGGTTGTTGGCTTTTCCGAGATAGAACCTTCTGCCATTCAAGCCTACAGACTTCTTCATGGCAGGGAAATCCCGAACTACGGCAACATCGCCCTTCTTGATTGGAATGAGGTTCCCGACTTCGATTTCATCAGTTGGTCTTCTCCTTGCCAAGACTTTTCAAATGCAGGACTTCGCAAGGGAGCAGAGGAAGGTAGCGGCACACGTTCTTCTCTTATTTTCCAAGAAAGGAGAATGTTGGAAGCCAAGCATCCTAAATATGTGATGCTCGAAAACGTGAAAGGTCTTCTCTCAAAGTCAATGAGGAAGTACTTCTTCCAGTATATCCGAGACCTTGACTCATACGGCTACACTTCTTTCTACAAAGTATTGAATGCAAAAGACTACGGAATCCCTCAGAATCGTGAGCGTATCTTCGTAATATCCATCCTACGCACAGAAGACGAGCCGAACCCAGAGTATCACTTCCCTTCGCCTATCAAGTTAGAAACTACGGTTGAGGACATCTTGGAAGACGATGTTTCTCCTGAATATTTCATGTCTCAGCCACTCCTAGAAAAGTATCTCTGTAAAGCAGACATCAATGAATCAATCGAAAAACTCTACCCCGAAGATTTCAATACCCAAAACGGCTGATGGTTGCAGCCCGACTATCACATCTTCTTTCGGTGCAGGAATCAGCGTAGCAAATCTCCTTGGTGTTGACCATTTCCCTAAGGGGGGGGGTACTGATAATCAGGAAAATAAGAGAAGAAAACTGCTGATTAATTCAGACATAGACGGTATGAGCAGAACCATCCGAAGTAGCTATTACAAGACTAGTTTAGCAAACTATCTTGCACCAACAGGAAGTTGTGCCAACGCAGTTTTAATCATCAAGAAATTATAATGTGTGACAAAATTATAAAGCTAGCAAACCTCCAAATAAAAGGCAGAATAGAGCAGCAGACCAGAGTCTATTCCACCAATGGAATCTCTCCTACTCTCAATTCAGCCATGGGTCACGGAGGTAATTGCATCCCACTATTCTTAATCGTAAAGGAGATATGATAACAGGAGGAAAGAGAATGAAATCCCTGCTCATTTCAGGGAAGGTGAAGCCTGATATGGGGGGGGCAAGTCTTAGACTTATATAATCAGCAAGTATATCAAGGCATCGCCCCTACCATGCTTACCACAATAGATTCATCATCAATGACATTCGTAACCATCATGAACAAAGAAATCATTCATACCGCTCCCAACGGAAAGAAATACTCCATCCAAATCAGAAAGTACACTCCAAGAGATTGTTTCCGACTGATGGGAGTCCACGAAGCTGACATAGACAAACTCCTGAGCAAGGAGAAGACTGGTCAACTCATCATCTGCAAGAGCAAACTCTATGCCCTTGCAGGAAACTCAATAGTAACCAACTGCCTGACCGCCATGTTCGAGGAACTGATATTCCCCTCAGGGAATCACTACCACGACAAGACTGGTCAGCTATCCCTCTTCTAACATGAACATATTTGGCTATATCAAGGTAGGCAAGCGAGTAAGCAAAGCCCACCGCCTTCTATTTGAAGGCAAGACCCTTATCATGTGGTACAAAGAGAAACCTATCATCGGAACCATGATAGATGGAAAATGGTGCATCATGGACATAAACGGAAACAAGGAAGTTCTCATGTATCAGTCTTTAGTCACACAAGTTTCATTCTTACCTTCGCCTTATGAAGACAGAGAAAGAAAAAATCCTAGCCATCATCGCTGAGATTCAGGCAGAGCGTGAAGCTGCACACATCGTTCCCCCTCACGTTCTGACAACCGAAATCATCAACCGAGGATGCCATCAGCCCTACCAAGCCATCAACGAGTTATGCGCAGAAGGCAAGATAAACTGGTGTAGAACCCTCAACGATATGGCATTCACTATCAGAAAATCATAAATTCAAAAACAATATGGAGACAACCCCATTAACGCAACAACTGCTAAAGCAGTTTATGACCAAGGCACACGAAACTGCCAAAGCCAAGGGCTTTAACAAGCCTGATTTAGACATCAACCAAGCATTAATGCTCATCATCACAGAAATGGGCGAGACCATTCAAGCCCACCGCCACAGCCGCCACGGAAGTATTGAAGACTACAACAAGTGGCTGGGAGTATCAGAGGAGCAAGCCTACGAGGAATCCTTGGAAGGAACCGTAGAGTCTGAGTTTGCAGACATCGCCATCCGCATCATGTCGCTTTTAGGATTCTACAACTCTCAGAAGATAATCTGTCTGATGAATGATATTGAACTCAAAAAGACAGAAGAGTATCACAAGGTAGAGTTTGAACACGGAACCTATTCCCTTCCTGATGCCATGTACCTCATCATCACCCGAATGACTTACTTCCCCTTCTCCTGCTCACCAGCATGGATGAACACCCTACGCTTGCAGGACATTCTAGTTCAGGTCTTCGCCATAGCACACATAGAAGGCATAGACCTAGTTGAGCACATCAAGTTGAAAATGCAGTATAACGAATCTCGTCCGTACCTTCACGGATGCTTATATTAAGAGGACAGAAATATGTTTGGAATAGAACAGATTTCAAGAAGATGCTTAATGACGTTGAGTGATGGTAGTAAAATCCAAGCTACCATCACCATCCCAAAGCCTACCAAGCCCATTTTCCCTGAACAGATGGAGCGTCAGTTCATCGAGAGTTTTAATAAGTCGCAACCTCTTTTAGTTAACAAGGTTGTTAAGTGTAACATCATGAGAAATTAGTTATGGAAGATTTACCTATTGGCTCGGAAATCATCTTAAAGGTAGTTGAGACCGAGAAAGAAGAATGCAATGGTTGTTTCTTCAATGAGATATGTAGCGACATTTATGAAATGGTTTGCCAAAATTTCAAGTGTTACGCAGGCGAAAGAAAAGACGGAAAGAATGTTCAATTCAAAAGAGTGAAGTGATATGGAAAATAATATTAATATAGTGGCTATTTTGGAGGATAAGCCCACACGAACAAAACTATATTCACCTCTGTATGGTGAGGTGTTTTTAAGCAGATTAGTCAGTAACAATGGTATAAGAGTATTGTGTAAAGGTCTTGATGGTTCTTTAGGAACTGATGAGAAATCTTTTTTTGGAAATGGGAAGTTTACTCTTGGGGGAGAAATTTGCTTATTTCCATCCAAAGAAATGCGTGATTGGGAGAAATTTGCTTGGAAGAAAGGCGATGTATTGTTTTGCGGATTTAACAACCTCTGTATCTTCGAGAAGTGGGCAAATATAGAGTACACTGAGTTTGAAGCAAAGTTTGCAACTCCTAATTATAGGAGTGCTGTCCTAAAAACAGAGTACTGGAGTAAGACAACAACCGAAAGCTTAATCAAACAGCATATCTCAAAGATTGAGAAAATCAAAGGTGGTAAGCTAAACATCAGCACATTGGAGATAGAGAAGCAGCCTGAGTTCAAGGAAGGGGATATAGTAGCCCTTATGGTACAAAAATGTACACATATTGCTATATTCCAATCGAGACAAGAGACGTATATAGGATTTCATGCTGTTCTTTGCAATAATGAACAGCTTCTATTAGAAGAACCATTCAGAGAAGATGATGGAGATATTGAACTTCGACCAGCCACTGACTCAGAGAAACAGCAACTCTTTGACGCTCTAGCCAAAGAAGGCAAGGCTTGGGATAGTGATAAGAAACAGATTGTGGACTTACCAAAGAAGTTTGAGTTCAAGCCATTTGATAAAGTTCTTTGTCGAAATTCTAAAGATGATACTTGGGAAGCGGATTTCTTTGCTCGTCTTACACGAAAAGAAATTGATTACACGCAGAGTGATAAGTATTTATGTGTAGGAGATTTATGGATGTATTGCATCCCTTACAACGAAGAGACAGCACATCTACTAGGAACGACGGATGATTGGGAAGGAGGTGAGCAATGATTAAGCCAGTTACTATGTATTCTGTAATATGTGATAGATGCGGAAAAGCCTTCATTGATGAGTTTAATGGCATTGTAGCTTGGTTGGACGAAGGAACAGCAAAAGAGCAAGCAATGGAAAGTGAATGGGCAGAGATAGGCGATAAGCACTACTGCCCAGACTGCTATGAGTTTGACGATGAGTTAGATGAGTATGTTCCTAAAAAGAAAGGAGAAAGAAAATGAAACAGAAATTATTAAGCATTAAATATAGATTAGTTGCTTTGTGGTGGTTCTTAACAAAAAAGAACTATTACCTTCTGTCATTCGAAAACAGAGAGGGTGAATCTTTGGAAACCTATAATGTGGTAATTCCAGAGTTCATTGAATGGGTGAGAAAGAAGCATGGTGTGCCTACCAACCATGAGATAATCATGGAGTTGAAGAATATTGGTAACATCTGTAGAAGTACAGATATTCTTGCATATAATGAGATTAAGGCATTGATTGAGAAACTTGAAAAGTAAAGCGTATGTTGTACGAAGCAAAACAGGGAAGTAAGGCTTATGAATACATTAAGAGTATTCTCGATGCAGAATTTGAAGAGCATCAAGCCTACATGAAAAGAGTAGAAGAAGCCGTAGGCTTCGAGTTTGAGAAGTATCAAGGTTATCAGCCTAACCGCAGTCTGCTGCGAGAATATGAAATAACCGCCATCTGGATACCATCCGAGCGTTTCGCCACGCTAGATAAAAAAGTATGGAGAAAGGTAGATAGCAAAATGCTAGAGGATGGCTATTATGTAGCCGTATCACCTAATAAGCGTTACAAGCAGGGTAAGGCTATCGCCGCCGCACTTGCCTCCTATAAAGCTGTTACCAATCATTTCAAGATATTGAATGAGTTGGGCATAGGGGATTCTCAAAGTGGTTCTATCTCCATCACTCAGCTTCTCCGTCACAAAGACCGCATTTTCGCCTTCTTCGATGATAGTATTAGAGCTGAAAAGCAAAATCCAGACTTCGTGGAAATCACGATAGGTGAATATGAGGATTTCATTAATGGTAAAGACTAAGCGTATGGATAAGTTAGAATATATTCCAGGAGATTTGGTGATGACAAACGGAGTACCTTTAGGTACTGCAAAAGATGTCGTTTATCGAGTAACATCATCAGACCCATCAAAGACTTTGGAGTTTGACGATGGAACGGTTCTGAAGGGTGTTGTTCGTTTAGAAAACCTTGAAGGCGCGGAATTTGGAGATAAAGGCTATCTCTCTGGTGACTGCTGTGCTTGGGTTAAGGATATTGTTCCTATTCCTCTTACTCAATTCATTATAAAAAAGAATGGATGGATAGCATATGAAGCTGATTATATTAATGCTAGTTGTCATATAAGATTATCAAGAAGATTTGAGGAATACTCTGCCTACAAAGCTTCGCATTATAATACTGTATGGCTAAGATACGTAAGAAGTGTTTCCGATTTACAGCACCTTCTCTTCGGTCTAGGTATTAATCACGAAATGGAGGTGTAGGTATGAGCAAATATAGCTTGGATATAACGTCAAAGAATAATCCATTTATGAATATAGAAGTTGAAAACGATAGAGTTCTTCTCGGTGCTTACGAAGATGGGAAGATAGCAAGAAAATTGTTCTTTATCAACAAAGAAGAGTTAGAGCTTCTCATAAATGGTTTAAAGGCTGTCAACGTCATTATTCACAATGAGGTGGATTTAAGCCAGTTTATACAATAAGGAAAATAGTGTTTAACGCCTTCGGGCAATAAAATATAATAGTATGCTTATAAGTGAATTTATTCAACAGCTTCAAGACCTTTGTGATAATGAAGGTGATATGGAGATAGTGATAGTAACAGGTAACAACCGATTGGGTTCTATACCTCATGTTAAGAAATCACCGCTTTACGACCAATTTGAAATCACAAAGTATTAACCGCCTTCGGGCATAAATAGAAATGATATGAAACATAAGTTTACGGTTGTCATTGAATCTAATGATGATTCAGAGGACAGAGAAGTAGTTAAGGATTGTCTGCAAGACTGGCTTGAAATGAATTGTGGGCAAGAAAAGGACTTGGGGGGCTATCCAGACTGGAAGTCAGTAGTAGTTGAGTAACTAACCACCCTTATGGGATTAAATATAAGTAATATGAATAAAAAAGTAAGTGAATTTGTGCGTAAGTATGTTGAGGAGCACTTGGATAAGAGTGACCCAAAACAAGAGTTTGAGGTGTTTGTAGTATGGCAGTGCTACATTCTTGGTAATGCGAAGTGGTTGTTATCAACAACGCTTCCAGATGGTATGTACTACGAGGTGACATACAACAAAGTCAGGAATGAGTTCTATCTCGATGCTTACAAGAAATTTGAGAATCGTTGCATTCCAAACAAGTAACTAACCACCCTCTCCTGTAAAAGGGAGAGGGTAAAAAGAAGAGAATATGAACGCAGATAAAATAACATTAGCTGGCTATATTGCATATCTCCAAGGTATGTATAAACGATATGGCAATATAAGTATTGCGCAACTAAAGCATATAGAAAGAAACAGAAAAAAGGAGGATAAGCAATGAGCAAAGAAAAAGCTAAGATATGTATAGAGTCAGCATTGTCTGAGTTTGGATTGTATGAATCTTTAGGTATTAGAGATTACTTAAAATCTGCTTATGACAATATGGTAAAGGCACTTAAAGAGTTAGAAGATGAATAAGAAATAATTTTAATCAAAGTTAACTATGAATAAGAAGAAAGTTAAAGAATATATAAAGAAGGCTATTGATTGTATCATAACGGAGAAAGACCCTGTGAACGCTATTGATGCTCTTATCGAAGCAGATAGAGAACTCTCCAAGTCAGACTGGGTATCTGTTGAGGATGAGTTGCCACCTTATGACGAAAGTGTGTTTGTGACAAGTAAGGATGCTCCTGATATTGTAATAAGAACAAGCCGAGCAAAAGGTAAAGGTTGGAACATAGATAAGAATGGATTTCTTTGCTCACCTGCAAGTCATGTCACCCATTGGAAACCTATTGAAAAATTGGAGGGGTAAGTATGATTACAAAAATAGATATTCCAATATATAATACTTCTGTTACTATATTAGTAGAAATTAGTACAGACGAACTAAAGAACTTTTATAAGCACAATAAAGATAATCTTACTTATGAGGAATATAAAATTCTCAAAAAAAATTTATCTAAGAAGAATGTTAGAGGTTCTGCCATGACTTGTGACTCTGGGGACTATGTTATACTCCTTAAAAATGGCAAGTCTGATAATTTTGTTTCACATGAGATATTTCATGTTTGCAATAGAATACTTCTTGACAAAGGAGTAAATATAGATACAGAAGCTGAACCATGGGCATATCTAATAGGGTGGTTCACGGAAGAATATTATCGTAGATATTGGGAGTATAAAGATAAAGAAGAAAATAAGGAGTAAGTATGGCATATTTAGCAGTAAGCAAAGGAGGTTACGAATATATATTTGAAGTAAAACCTTTCCGTACGTTGGGTGACACTTGGGATGTAGTACAACCATTTTCTGGTTTTCGTATTCCCAAAGGCTCAATCAAGAAGCTCATTGGAAGAGAACTAAAATGGCAAAATGAACCAGTTGAATTGAAATAAATTAAAATGAGAAAGGTTACTTGTATTTGCGACATAATTATAAATGGTCTTATGTTTATCAAAGGCTGTGATTATAGGGTTGAATATAATCCATTTACAGGAATTATAATACATACTGTACGTGGCTACACAAATATCAGTAAATGGCAGCTCGATTACTATTTTATTTAAAATAATTGCGTATGAAAATAGAAAACATAAAATTCAAGGCAAAGCGTCTTGATGGTAAAGGATGGGCAATCGGAGATTTGCTGCATTCTTACGAGAATGGTGCTATCATTGTTCCCATAGAAGGAGATGGTGTTTTTTCTGTAGACCCTTCTACTGTCTGTCAGTACACAGGGCTGAAAGATAGAGAAGGGAATGATATATTTGAGCATGACCTTCTGACAAGAGATGGGACAGTAGCTTACAAGGTTGAGTATGTAAACTGCGGATATGCTGCATTATATAAGGATGTTGATTCACTTGTATTTAATCTTTTTGTACTCAGTAAGAGTTGCAGGGTTTATGGTAATGATTTAGATAGAAAGGAAGGTGAGGAATGAACAAAACAGATTTACATTCATCATTACTCTTCCTGATGTTGAGACTGGAAGAGGCAAAGAGCAACCCGATGTCAGACAAGAACTTTGTTGAAGCATTGACGGAAGTGCTCAGATATTTCCGTGATAATGGAGAGTTGAAGAAAGCCTATGAAAGCCAAAAGGATTCATTGGAAGACTTGGCTAAAAGTCCTTGGACGAAAGCACTAAAGGACTATGTTTCCTCCAAAAATCAGGAAGACGGAGTTGATGCAAAGTTTCCTGATATAGATGAACTTATTAAGGAACTAGCATCTGATGAGTTCGTCGAAAAGAAAATCAAGAATATTCTTGGAGATAATGATGTGGATAGCGGAAAGGAGGAATAGTTTATGACTGAATTGTTATTTAACATTTTTCTTTTTTCTTATACAACTGCTATAGGGTTTATAATAGGATATTATTATTCACGAAAGTAAGAATAGTTATGAAAATAGAAATTAAAAGAGTTACAGATTGGGAACGTGTAGTGGATGCTGCTCGGTTCACACAAGGCAAGGAACCGCTGGGACATGAGCCTAGCGATGAGTTCAAGAAACAGATGATTCTCAGCGAGCATTCACCGCTCAGAGAATTGGAGTTCGATATTAAGATGTATGGCATACCATACTGGGTGAGCAACCATTTTGTTCGCCACATTCATGCTCAGCCATTCGTCTCCACATCTAGACCAGATATTACTGGTTCAAAGGTGTCACGTCACGATATGCGTCAGGATGATTTGGTCAACTTGCAGCTATCTCTCAACGCTCAGGAGGTTATCAATATCTCCAAGCTGAGACTCTGCAATAAGGCATCAAAGGAGACAAGAGAGATATGGTATAAGGTACTTGACGAGTTGGCTCGTATTGAACCTTTGCTTGCATCAGCTTGTGTTCCTCAATGCGTATATAGAGGATTCTGCCCTGAGCCGAAATCATGCGGATGGAGTAATTCTTCATCCTATGGAATGCTCAGAAGAGCGTACGAAAAACTCAATTTATATCCATTAGAACGAGTATGAAATATCCCAAATATAATCTCAATGAATATGTCGGTGGGCACTTCGAGTACACAACTCCCTGCCCATTCGGCATTAAAGGCAAGTACACAAAGGAAAACCTGATGGTCGGTAGCCTTGCTTGCCAGCGATGCGAACACTTCCGAGGAATCAACAAAGAAGATGGTATCGTATCTTGTGGAATCGAATAGTTTTAAGAGTGCAGCCTATCTGCATTCTTCTTAATAATTAATCAAATTTAATATATGAATACAAAGAAAATCTCAATCATTCAGCGTATCAAGGAGAAGTTCCTTGGAAAGCAGTTCTTTATTGCAGTAATCGCCAACAAGGGAACCAGTTCCTACTTCGTCAACTCCACTATCTATCGCTCAGAGAAAGAGGTGAAGGCTTACGAGAAGTACATCACCACAGATGAGCGTATGAAACAGAGCTTCGATTTCGTAGGCTATTATGGTTTCCGTTCCAAGTTCGACTTCCGTATTCCCCTCAGCGGAAAGCCAGTATCAGTAGAAGAGGCAAAGAAATTGGCAGAGAAGTAGTATGGGAAAACTCATAGAAACGGTTCGGCAGACTGGTTGTTTGCCGCCGTGCTCCTAACGTAAAGGGAGCGAAGAACGGAGCATATTGGATATGCAAATGCGATTGTGGCAGAGGAAAGACGGTGGTCAGTTCTGCCCTGCTCTCAGGATTCACACGCTCTTGCGGTTGTCTCCGTAGCGAGAATGCCAAGAGAACCGTCCGACTGATGCAAGCCGTCAACAGAAAAAGACGTGAATCATTAACAGATAAAGTAAGTATTACATAAATTCATCGTATATTTGCAAAATGAAATTCAAGTATTTAATAGATAAAGTCAATGGTTTCCGACACCGCAACGATTTTGTGGTACTGGACGGAAGAGCCAACTCGGTCACACTCTCCAAGGGCATCTATGACCACATCATGCGCAAGGAGCGTTTAGACACCTCTATCTTCGTGTTCAGGTTGTCCGAAAGAGGAACATACGGATTCTGTATGCGTGAGGACTGGGAAAACCTTCACAAAGTTAATACCGCCTTCACTCAGCTTCAATACAATCAAGAGTATAAGAAGGTAGGTTTCAGAAGTGACTATCCATCCATCACAGCCATACTTGATGAGTACAACCTTCCTCTCAACAGAATGGTTCGCCTTACTTGCATCCCTCGCAAGTCAGCCAAAGGAGAACCTTATTACGAAATCATGCGACCAAACTCAAATTTAAGCACATGGCAACAAGACAAGATGTAATATTTCAAGGCTTGACACACTCACCATCCGACTATAATTGTCCGGATGGTGAGTTGGCAACTTGCCTCAACCTCATCAACGAGGATGGGGCACTCCACCCTATCCACCAGCCAGTAGTAGCCGAGCAGAACATCACGCTGGATTCAGGAGACACAATAGAACTGGTTCATAAGGTAACACACGATGAAACGATTCACTCCCACTACATCATCCGTAAATCAGATGATACTTGGTACTGGCTAGAGAAAAGTGGAGACGGAACCAAGAGCACCATCAACCTCAACGGATTCCACGTCAATGCCGTCACAGCAGTTGGCAATATCTTATGTTTCATAGGTGACGAGAAAACAATGTACGCATATTGGAAAGGTAGCAACTACACAAGTTTCGACCTTTCTTCACTTAGCTATAGTGCAACAATCACCAATGTTAAGTCTGAGAAATGTGATGTATCAACCAACCTTGGCGATGATTGGGATAATGCTTTTGAGACGAATAGACACTTTAATAATAACGTAGATACTTCTCTCAAAGGCGCATCTATCATATTCAACGCATTTGATTCACTTATCAACAAACGACTAAACGAAAAAGGCAAGGAGTACTTCAAATATACGGTTTTTGGAGTATTGGCTATCAAGTTATATGATGGAGTTTCACACATCAACATATCAAATCCATTCATCCTTGCACCTGAAACATCATTCAACAAGTTTATCTGGTATCAGGAAAAGAAATCTGTAGGCACAAGCACAAGTCTTCACACCCACACCATCAACGTAAACATGGATATACCCGAAGGTTTGGAAGACCTCATTCTTGGTGTAGATGTTTACCTGTCACAGCCTGAATCTTTTATTGATACAGAGAAAAGAACAAGAGGTATTTCACGATACAAATGTTTTCTTTGGAACAGCAACATGGCATCAGGAGTTAATTGTGATGCCTTCCAATATTTGTCAGAGGAAGATATTTATCAGTCGTTTGAAAACAAATCCTTCTATCTCAGCACCAGTATCAACAAGGAAAAGCTAGGCACAGATGTACAACTCAAACGAGTTTTACAGACAGAAGAAAGTATTTCTTTGGCAGACTTCAAGCGAGACTCTTTTGGAGGCAAGTGCTCTATAACATACAACAACCGATTGCATATAGGAAACGTAAAGAAGACCATCTATAATGCTTTCGATACAGATATTTTCTCCAAAAGAAAAATTTCAAATACACAGCTATGCCTAAATGAGTATGTAGATGTTGCAGCCAGTAGCACCGCTACCACCGATTATATTTGTGATGCAGTCTTCAAGGTAAGCATCAGCGAAAATAGCATCAAACGAGATATATACCACAAGGGAAAACTGCAATATCCTATCTGCCCTATATTGGCATACCCGAACACGCTTGCTACGGCAATGACTATCTATTTCCATTTGCCGAAGTATGACAAATATTACTCGAAGAGACTAAATCTGAAACCTTCCGATACATTCGGTATGTCCTACTATATCAATATTAGTAAGAATCGTACCACTCCTATTGCGGCTGACAGACAATCTTCTGGTTCTTTGGATAACCAAGGATTTGGAGGAAGGGTTGATGCGCCTACAGAAGAAGAAAAAGCTGAGTTGTCTGATTATATGTACCTCTATCACGATGATGCTGGTATTCCTGCTTTCATGCAAATATACCGCCACAAACTCCTTAAAAAGGGTTCATCTAGTGGAGCAACAAGAGCAGGAAGTAATGGAGGTGGTAGTTTTGGAAATCAAGGTGGAACGGTCATTTCATCTTCATATTATTGGGACAACACACCAATAGATACAGGTGACTTCACAGAGATAACCAAGGAAGAATACGATGCTGCTTTAAGTAATGTCGTGAGCCAAAAATATATCACACAGCATCCAAACGTCATAAAGGTGAGCGAAGCCGAGAATCCTTTGGTATTCCCAGCAGCAAATTCTGTTCAGGTAGGTTCTTCTATCATCAGCGCACTAGCCGCCAACACCCGACCAATCAGCGAAGGTCAATTTGGTGATGCTCCACTCTACGCATTCACCGATGAAGGTGTATGGGTAGTCATGTTGACTGATACAGGAACATATCAGTCACGACAACCAGCTTTACGTGAAATTTGCTCCAACCCTAAAGGCATTTTGCAGATTGATGATGCAGTTCTGTTCCCGACAGAGCGAGGAATCATGATGCAGCAAGGAAGAGAGTCTGTTTGTCTTACCGATGTACTGGATGATTATCCTTTCGATTTTCTATCCATTTATTCACATTC